>Ga0193743_1000072_pt1 | contig 70985 bp, 78 predicted proteins | sample L2c2metaG_FD_143038 | JGI IMG/M metagenome (GOLD analysis project Ga0193743, IMG submission 143038) | Soil microbial communities from a riparian zone of the East river system, Colorado, United States - L2c2 | ecosystem: Environmental > Terrestrial > Soil > Riparian zone | place: USA: East River... | reverse complement strand
GTGCTTGATTGGCATTTATCCATTCTCAAACCTGTGGATACTTGACTGGACGTCTTCCAGTTGATATTCATGGGCTCAGCTAGCTCCTTGGACAGATGCTTGGGCATTATCAGATACTGACTGTATCCGATCACGTCTGTAAAGACTGAATCGGTCGAAGTCGTAACAACTAGTATAACTGGCAAGGTTGCTATTTCAGTAGTTACCTGACTTACTTATGTAACATAGTCAGCTTAATATTATTACCATTACCATCACCATCCAATTTCTGAACAGATTTGGATGAAAAAAATTGGACTGGGATCACAAAATTTGTAGCTACAGGTGCATATAGTCAAAATAGGCAAAAACCCGCAGGTAACCCGTGACAATCACTAATAATATGCTATTTTCCCCGGAACCTGAAGCCATGCAAGACTTTCTATTACATATAGTTGGGCAGGTTTTCCGAAATGGCTAGCCTTGGGAGAAAAAAAAAATGACATCAGAATGCAGAGAAATAGATGATAGGTAGCATTTGGAAACATAACATACTTCTGGCACATCAAGGCCAGCAATGCGGATACTCAGTGTTTTAGTAGTATCCTTTAGCTCTACAAATTGTAAGGAAGGACGAACGGCTAAGCACGGATTACACTGTGAAGTCACGTGATATGGTCACGAGAGTATGACATCGCGCTTGTCATCCTTTTATGTAACGTAGTCAGCGTAAATTTATTCTATTCTATTCATGTTCTCTTTGTTCTCAGAGGTATATAGAACGCTGTAGATACATGTAACGGAGCTTCTTCCGACCTATCTATCTTACTTGTTAGACCTTTCGTGACTCGAACAGGCCATACAGAGATCGCTCCGCCCCAATCATGAATGTCTCTTTGATCTTCGTTCGAGCCGGCACTCTTATGTCTTACTTCTACAGTATATAGGTGTTCCGTCTTCTGTAGATATGTCTCTAGTCTTGCGCTGGTCTACTCACCGCTAACTTATCATTTTCGGCCTTTTCCTTGTGCGACGCTGACACAGACTCTGTCTTACAAAATGAGTCTTTGAATAATAAAATAGAATATGGTGAACCTTTCTGTTTGTTATATGTAACCGAGAGCGGGTGTGAGATATAACCTGCGTCCCCTGCACTTCAAAATTGTGTGTCCGGATGAGCCACGGGTGGGTTTGCATGGAGATATAGCCTTACCTTGTAACAACCCCTTTGATCCAAGGTTTTCTACTCAGCAATGCAGGTGTAAAGGCCCTCCTGATACATCTTCCAAAAATTTATATATCATCACTGCTGGGATCGCCGTTGCTGGACCTAGCGTGAAATTGGTCAACTGAAAAGGACTCGAAGCCTAATAGAATTGGGTTTGAATGTTAGTGACGGTTTTGCCTAAGGTTGAGTGTTATTTCAGATTTTGATAGATGGTTTGACATCATAACCTGATGATAAGTGTTGTCCTCGCCTTTCTGGAAATGATCAAGTCAATGGATACACTACGAACCTGTTAGATGTACAGTATTCGTACTGTAGACCGTCAGCGTAATCTGGCCTACGTTACATAAGCAACTCTGTTGACCTTTCTGATGTAAGTATTGGATCTCTTAGTAGACCACAACTACTTAGATTGATGTCGCAATCCCGTTTGTATTCACTCTGCTCAAACCATACTTAATTCTCACATCGTATTAAGCTTCCAGCTCTCCTGCGCGTAAAAGGCAACGACTTTCTTCACCAACTTATGATGATCAAGTTGGGGATCTTACTCAGGAAGACTTGGACGCGTTTGACGAGATTGAGGCTCGACTTTCACAAAGGAACACCCAGTGCAGGTGGCGGAGGCAAATTGATACGTCTTTCGTGTCATCAAATTTCGAGGCGAAAATCGACTGGAACGATCCTCACACAGTTGAACCTTCTTCATCCAACCCTTGTTTGACTTTTGCCAATGAGAGCAATGATTCGGGCCTGCAGGACGATCCAGATAATCCGTTTACTGCCGGGCTTACGTCTGCTACAGCAATAAGAGCTCCGGTCCCATTTCGGCCACCGAGTATGGGATTTGCCTCTGCTGCCAAATTCTCAATGAGAGGCGACTACCGTTCTCCATCGCCCGAAGAACCCCCTCCAGGACCAGACGTCGACGTCTGGTTCAATCCCGTGTCTATGGATGCTCTGCCCTTATTCACAACCGCCAAGTCTATTGTAGTTCCCGAGCTCGCTGGCTTTACAAAAGCTTCTATGGATGGTGTAATCAAACCTTCCAGCCAGGCGCTTGCGAAAGCCAAAGCCTTGTTGGAAATCTGGGAGTCAGAGGATGTGAATCCATCCAGTACAACTGACGAAACCAATCCTTCCATTTCCTTGGCCAAAGCTGATGCCTCAAGTCTCCTCAAACCTTCTTCTGTAAAGCAGCCTGTGATATCTCCGCAGAGAGTTGCTTTACGCACAGTAGAGAATGTCCGTAATAGACCTGGCACGCCGCCGCCGTCAGGTTTTTCTCATGCTTCAATTTCTGGGCCCCCTAGAGTGATATCATCACCCACGCTCCTCTATCGTCCCAAGGCATTTAGGTCTCCACTGCTCAAGGACATGCATACATCCAACGGTGTCATGTCGGGATCACCTCTTAATCCCAACCGACCCATGAGTTCATTGACTTTCAGCAGTGCTGCATCCCAACTTCCCCGTCCCTCGTCAGCCGAGGTCAATGCTAGTCCAGGTCTCACAAGTACATCACAAGTTGGTTTCGCCAGTCCTTCGTCGTTCGCGACACCGCTTCGTTCGAGCGCTCGTCCAAGTGGGGTGTTGAGGACAAGGCCTGCACCATTCGTGACGCCTTTCAAACCTGGCATGAGGCCAGGAGAGCCCGGTCGATTCAAATTGGGACGCTCACCTACAGTTCCGACACCTCAGTTTGCTCTAAATACAACTGCAAAGAAGGAAACGCCTCAAAAGTGGCTGACTAATGACAGGCCGGCTTGGTTGCTTCAGAGAAAAGAATTCTTTTCACTAAGTTCGTGCACTACCCTACTCCCTCCTGACTTATGTCGTTGACCTTCCGTTGGATTGAACAGCCGCTCGTACAGACAGACAATCCATAGCATTGTCCGGTTTGCAACCCCAACAATATGATGCCGATGATCTTGAGTCAATGGGAATGTAAGTTAATCTCTTCATTGGTAATTCTGAATGACTTTGACCGAATTATTACAGCAACGTTCCAATGCTTAATCAGATAACACCAGAAACAGCACTTTATTATTCCTTCCACACAATGTCTCCAGCACCACCACCTTCAACATTTTCCCAACCCACCACTGTCCTCGGTTCGGCTGAAGCACTGAAAGAACTCATGGATCGTGGATGCACGCTTGCCACAAAACCATGGGTCGATAACCACTGGTGCCTCATTCTTTGGAAGCTCGCTGGAATGGTGGCCTTAGATCCTGAAAAAGAAACGAGCATGAGCGAGAAACGATGGTGCTGGGCGGAGGTTATACGTCAGTTACTCTATCGGTAAAAGTCGACTGTCTCAGTATTTCGGAAAACATCCAGCCTCATCAAACTCTCCTTTGGCAGGTACGAACGCGAGCTTAATAGTGGTCGCCGGCCCCCTCTTCGACAAATTGCTACTCAAGACGCACCGGCTGCACTTCCTATGGTCTTATGCGTGTCCAATATATTTTGGTCACCAACTAGTGCTACAGATGATGGACTCCGCACCGAACCTTATCCTGAGCTTGAAGTTACAGACGGGTGGTATAGACTGCGTGCACAGGTTGATCTGGCTATGGCAAGAGCTGTGCGAAGAGGTGTTATCCGTGTTGGAAGGAAGATTGGAGTGGCTGGTGCTAGAGTATGCTTCCCCATTTTGAGGTTGGCTGACATCTAACTATCATTCATTTCATTTATATTTCTAGCTCTCAACGGAGAAAAAAGATCCCTCTGAGATCTTAGAAGCGTACAATTCGACGAAACTAATTTTATCCGGGAACTCTTCACAACTCGTGGCGTGGCACATGAAATTAGGTTTCACCCGAGGACCATGCGTGTCGACACTTCATAGCCTATCTGCGGATGGAAATGTAGTGGCCGCTATGGATTTAGTCATCATCAAGGTAAGTTTGAGTTGCTTGAGATGTATGTATGCTTACTCAAATTGGTGAAATATTCGGAAGACCCATGCCATTGCATTTATGCAGTTCGTTGAGGGTCAGGATGGTCGGAAACATCGGGAAGGACCTTGGAATGAAGAGGAAGAAGCCAGGATCAATGAACAATGGAAGGTTAGATGGTTCTCCCTCCTTTTGAAGAGAACATGAGGTTGACAATATGATCATACTGCAGAAACGTCGTGAAGTGGAAGCCTCAAAAATAAGGGAACAGCTGGAGAAGAAATTTTCAAGACACGAAGGATATATCGATCGTCTGGAACGTAAAGCCGGCAGTCAATTCCGGCCAGGAGACGAAGGTATATCAAACATTTAATTTTTTGTGTCTTTATAATTGTTTGAACTTTTTTTGAATCAGATAGTCCGCCGGAGTCCATTGACGCTTTCTACGATGAGCTCGAATACCCAGACAACGCCGCAGACGCATTATCCAGGATAAGTTCGATGGAAGCTGGATGGCTTGCAAGACACACCAGGAAACAAATCGATTTAGGCAGGGAGAGCATGGGTGATGAAATTGAGCAGGAGCTCAATGTAAATTAGTGCCATCTTCGACTCGAACTCAAAACTCAAACTTTCTTCCTCATTCTACAGACCTTATGCCCCCCACGTGAAGTGCGCTCCTTTCGAATCGTCGTTGTTCAAGACGCACGCACAATCCGACGGCCTGCTAACCGGACAGCCCTGCTAACAGTCTGGAATGTTTTACGGTTGAGCTTAGCAGAGGGAAGCCCAGCTGGTTCGTTTGAATGTGGTCAACGGTTTTTGGTGGGCTGTTTCCTTCTTTGGTCGTTGGCTAACTTTTATTGACGACCTTTGGGCAATCTTAGGTTACGAATCTGCAGCCAATCCAGCATAGCGCATGGATGGATTGCAAACCTGGTTCGGAAGTGTATTTGAGCACGAGACAAGATACCAGGTGGACGAAAGTCAGGACGATTGCGGTCTGACCATAGTAGAGGATCGGAAGAAAAACCTTTCTTTAATGTTTTAATTGTCTAAGTTATATGCACATTAACTTGTAAACAAATAAATATCTAACTCTCTCCACGTCTCTTGACAGAGCTAACCCATCAGGGCCCCGCAAGACCATATTTAGAGAATACTTCTTCCCAATTGCCAACGTCTTCATGCCCCATACACACGACAGTTGGCTTACTACCCGATTGTGGACTAAACACCCGGGCAGCGACTCGCCTTACGTCTTGAGGTGTGACTTGGTTAATTTTGTCCGCCATTTCTGTTACAGGAATTTTTCGGTTGTGAACCAGGATCTGTGAAAGAAATTTAAGTCAGGCAAAACACCGGGGCCATAGAACAAAGGAAGAGGAGAAAAAAACTGACCTGTCGTCCCAGGTCTTCAACCTCCACTGCCCTGCTCTCCAACGCCATCATCAAACTCGAGTTCAGCTGATTCTTTGCTCTTTTCAACTCGTCGGGAGGAACTGGCGAGTACAACAATAAGCTTAATTGGTGAATCAGATGGGGTAAAATCTGTCCAGGTGTGCTGCCGCCTGATATACCTGATGCGGCAGGTACAAAGGAGGCGAAGATGCCGAAAAGCGAAGAATCAGTGTAGATATGGTGGAAGGAAGCACAGTGATCAATTTGGGAGTAGTGGTTAAGGATGTGCGTGTATAGCCGAGAGTACATGCCTTTACCGGGACCACCTATGAGAATAATAAGTTAAAGATGTTGGAATTGCGAGGTTTTATCAAAGGAAGCAAGTTCACCGGCTGAGAAAGAACCCCCTCCTCCTAAAAGAACTTGCATAACGGCAAGGGTATAAACATCATCATCTTCAATACCGAGTCCTTCAAATGCGATATAAAGGTGGTTCAGTTGCTCGTCGGTGTCGAGTATAAACCGGTGTCCGCCTGTATATGTGGACGTTGGAGATTTCAATTGGATGGTTGGTGATTTGAGGGACGAGAAATATTTGTCTGTTAGTTCAACGAGGTCGTCGTGCAGCATTCCAGCACCTGCTATGACCATTTTCTCGGGTCGATACCATTCTTGCATGGTCTGCCGCAGCAGATCTGCGTTGATGTCATCTAAACGTTCCTCAGGACAAATCATGGGGTTTCCGAGGCCCCTATTATTGTAAGCAACGCTGTGAATCACTTCTGGGAGGATCATATCGGGTTTTGACTTCATTTCGCGGAGTTCGTAGGCAGCAGCGTCGCGCTGTACATTGAGTTCTTCGTGTTTGAAGGAAGGGTTTAGGACGGTATCGGCGATGACTGAGAGAGCTAGAGGAGTGCCTTTATGTGCATGGGAAGATTGGTACATCATTGACTCCCGGGAGGAAGAACACATTATTTGACCACCAAGAGAATCTATGGCTGAAGCCATTTGCTCGCCAGAACGACTCGCGGTGCTCTATCATAGATTTTATAATGAGTGAAATAGCACAAGAAAGTTGGATTATTGTGGTTACCTTGAACGCCATCCTGTCAAGAAAATGGGAGACACCTGAAGTATGCAGTGTTTCATGGCGGGCACCAGCGTCGACGTAGACACCAACAGAAGAGAAATGGCCCGGGGTGGTATCGGTTGCAACACGGATTTTATTTGGCAAGGTAGTAATCCGGATAGCTGGGGAAGTGGTGAATGTTGAACTGAGTTTTCTTGGTAAAGTATATGTGGCGCCGAGCTTGCGCCAGATGGCAGCACTGGCTCTACGCATCGTCGTTTAACGGAAACAAATTGAAATTTTGAGTCACGTGTGGCTCATGGAAAAATTGACTCGTCTTCCATCCTCTGAGTAACTGAACAAACTTTGGAATTTGGAATTAAAACGACTGAGTCCTTGTCTCCACTGCACTGCTGGCACGACGGTGAGCCTCTGGCCTCTCTCCTCGACATGAGTTAGACTTCGTGTCACTCACATTTTAGACTAGACTTCGCGTCGTCCACAGGGTTTAGACCTAGTGTTGACCCCAAGGTTTAGACTTAGCGTCAACCTCGTTCATCATCGTCTCGGATTCGAATCTACCAGCTAACATTTATATCTACAACGTGGACTGATCAATTTCTTTTATCATCATTAACTTCAGACATGGCTCTCCAGTCTACCGCAAATGCCAAACATATGCCTGAGCTATCGATGCTGACAATCCTTATACAAGCCGCCGCCGCCGTCAAAAACAGAGATGGTGATACATCATTACACGGATACGTAGAAAACCATGGCGAACCATCCCGCAGAGTGATGCCCGATAATGCAGTCGAAGTGGACTTTGCGGTCCTTGATTCTATTGGCGACACACTCTTGCAAAACCACCAGGTCCTAGCCATATCCCCGACAGGCGGGAGCGGGAGCAGCGGGGTTTTATTACTACGGTACTGATGTCCGACTTGAAAGCCGATTCTGACATGGAGCTTCCGGCCGAGCATCCAATAAGCGAGGCCTCAAAGTTCTCATCGATAAGTGCGACTGTCGTGCCTAACCCAAACGACCGTGGCAGCGCTGGCAACCGTGAGGGTGGTCAATCGGGTGGCCCCCTAGGAAATCTTAGATAAGTAACAGATGGAAAAAGTATGTGGAATGTAGTCAAAAAATATCCCTTGCATTTCGCAGTCGAGTGAGTAGATCTCTCTTGCCATCCCCAGATGTCTTATAGTTGTCATCAGCATGGATGTTTCGACCCCCAAAGGTTTAGCTGATCATGCCGAAACCTTATCCGACTATCTATACGAGTATGGAGCACACCCGCTTCAGCGGAGCAAGCATTCACTACGCTTCTTTGACTATCTTCTTTCGGCTTGTTGGGAAAAGCTACATCGACGGTTTTGCTCGTGGCGAAGGCTCGGTCTCATCCGGAACTTTGAAGAACGTGTCGACCTCCTCAATGGACATCTCGACATGATTGGGACGTCGGCCGGCCCCAACAAAGATTTTATGGTTCGAGGTCCCGGCGACCGTACGCTTACGCACTTCCTTTATCTGAACAGAGAAAGTGTCTATGCTGCCGTCGGCTCTTCCATCTACTGCCGCAATCAATATATTTTACAAGCTCCGCGAAGCAGTCGTTAATGCTTTCGACAAGAATGACTTGGCGTACTTATACACAAAGGAAACTGCACTGGATTTCCATTACCTTGTTTATTGTGTTTTTCTCCTAGCCGGCCAGGCGATCAGGAAGATAAAAGATCATCAAGTGCCTTTAAAGCAAGCAGGGGCTAAGAAGAACAAGGCGTCGTACGCCTCGTTGGTGGAAGTGCTCAAGAGCCACATTTCAGCTGCTGTGCTACCCATGAAATTTCTCCATTGTGTGTTAAACTCAACGGTGTTTAAGCGGCATATTGGTGTTTGGACAAACGATGGAGAGTGTCTCGACGACCTATTGCCCAAATGGTCGCAGAAGGAAGTCAATATGGAGTTTGGGAAAAAGCGACAAATTCTGGCAGAATCGAAGAAGGGCCGTCGGAGGAGAGCCCTACTGAAGATGGTAAAGAAGATGGCGATGACGATGACGATGACGCACCTGAGGTGTGCAAATCCATTTGTTGATGCAAGCTTGATGTCAATGATGCCTCATTGCAGATGTCAGGTGTTTCAGGGCTCCAAATGTTCTTTGGATGGGTTAGGACGTTTGTGGCCCAGTTTCTTGGTAAGCGAAATTTGGAAGTCTACACTGCTCAACTCGCCTCCGTCGACCTCAACAAGCGACCCGAAATTAGAGTTTTCTCTGTGAACAGTGAACTTTATCGAGTGCCAGCTTGGAAAGAATTCGAAAAGGTTATCCAGAATGCATTGGTGGACACCTCGGAGAACGACACTGCCGAAATTATCCGAAGCCTGCTAGAGAAAGTTACCAGCGGAAAGGGGCTGAAGCCAGAGGCCCAGCGCTCTGTAGGCTTTTTTCGGAAAATTGTAGAACAAGAGCGGAAAACCTGCGTCCTGTTGATGCACTGCGAGGCAGTGGTAGCGGCGCTTCTGGAGTCCCGCCGCAGTCAACCTACGGTGTCCTCTACCGACCCGGAGTCCAACGACTATGACATTCTGGCTGAACTTTCCGAGGTACTCGGTTTTGTGCCTGAATCTGAAAATTTTCATTCATGTCTTCCCAGAACTTGTCCGAGAATATGGTTTCCGTTTCAAAATTATGCTGCCCTGTCTGTTGGGAACTTTTCCACGTTCTCGAGATGGGAGATGTAATTCGTGGCTGTCATCCCACTGTAACCCCGATTGTGTTGCCCGAGACGCTTCCCAATCACGTTTCCAACGCGATGGTTACCCGTTTCCGGGCCCACCTGAGTAACCAGCTTCGCCATTTATCATCGCCCAATATGGTTCCCGGGCCAACAACCGGGCATCACCGCAATACCAGTGAATCGGGCTACAGCGCCACAAGCAGCAACGAAGGTGCAAAGCAATATTCCGATGCTTATCAGCACTGGTTATCGGTGCAAAACTCGGACTCGACTGACACAATTGAATCGCCTTGGAGACATAACTGTGAGGAAGGTATGAACCTTTAGTATGATTCAGAGGTGTTCAAGTTCACTAATCATCGTCCGTCAAGTTGGAATGGGATATTATTTCGACCTGGACTATTATAATTCTCTCGACGGCTAGTAGGGTTGAAATGTTCATTGTTTCAGGTCTTAAAAAAATTAATAACATCTGCCTTAACAATTTTATAACTATTTATATGATATTGCGAGTTATCAGCTGTAGTACAGTAGTAAATGTATAGCCCTATGATACCCTTTTTTCTGTCATCAGCAAAAGTGCGCGTCGAATGTATCTAAATACATTACCATATATAGTAATAAAATTCATGTAAACTTATGTAAACTTCGAAATTCAAGTATACACATATATGAGAATGTGAGCGAACTCTAAGACGTATGCTACCACCATAAATATGAACTTCACAGTACCTGCAACCATTTGCAAACAGCCACATAGATTGCTGAGAATGTAAGACCATGTAATCCTCTGCAAAAACTGCCGGGTATGTAACCAAGAGATCGTTTGTACTCAATTGTGGGCAATACATTCCTCTACAATAATTGCGGAATATATAATTTTTCGGTTTCATGTAAACTCACATATGTTTTTCTGACCATGTAAGACCATAAATGCTCTCACCCAAACTATGGACCCATACAAACCCACGCGGACGCTGGGGAGGAGGACGATACTACCATAGATGAGCTGGGCGTACTTGGCTATGCAGATTATTAAATCCGTGTTCTTTTAACACACACAAGTGTTCATATACGCCTGATAGTTATAGGTCTGTTTCATTACATGGACTACCCTTCATTGCACACCAAGGCTACCATCGTATCTCTGCCTATAAGCTCTGTATGTACCTCTTTAAACCTCGCCTGTTTCTTTGAGTTGCTGAGTTCAAGAAATGGATATTTGCATTGATATCCAACGCCATCAGACCCCACGAGAACTGGAGCAACGGTTATGATCAATGTGTCAACGATGTTTTCAGGAGCTTCGAAAAAGGATCCAATGATACGTGCCCCGCCTTCGGCCATGAGTGAACGGATGCCTAGGTCGGTGAGGGACTTGAGGATGGCAGGAAGAGAGAGGTGGGAGCTCGGAAACAGGCCATCTCGGGCGGATGATGAAGGAATCTCGATAATTCGTGCACCGGCTTCTTCAAGTGCCTTTTTTCGTTCTCTCCGGCTTATTCTCTGAGTGGCTTCGTCTCCGTTACCTTCAGAGTTGTCGATGGTTCTAAGCTGAGAATTGAAAGCGGCACATATTATCCAAGGTCTCCTCCCCGTTCGGTTCTGGAAATGCCGGAGAAGTTTACATGAGGCTGGAAGGCGGAGGTGGGTGTCGATGATGACTGGTCGTGGGGAATTGTAAGGTGTAGACCTGGGTTGAGGGAGATGACGAACTAATTGAGATATAGCAGGTAAATTAGCCATAAAAGATAGGTTTGTTTTCACCGTTCAATTGGGGGTCATCATTCAGCGCAGTCCCGATACCGACAAGTATAGCATCGTGCATCGTACGCATCCTAACTTAATGGATCGAAGATTTCCTTTCGTGTTGGTTTACTGACATACCAATGCGTCATGACCATGCTTTCTATTCCACTGAGAATTAGTTGTTGCCCATTTGCTGCAGCGATTTTTGCGTCAAGGGATTGAGCAAAAGTTAAGGTGACATATGGACGATCATATGGACGATCTGTGTTGGATAACTGTGCGAGAGCAGTTTTGAGAAAGCTTGGCAGCTCTGGATGCGCCATGGGCAGAGCAGACTCGGATCAGATTAGATTAGATTCCCCACTAACAATCCACAAGTTACTTTTGTCGTTTCTATGGACACCTTTACTTTATTACTTTATGGAGGCGAGTCGGACAGGCAAAGCCGCGTCCGTATTTGCATATTCATTGTCAAGAGACTTGGTAACCTCTTTGAGGTTATGGAATTTGGTTGCGATCTATTGGAGACCTATAATGGTATACAATAAAGTATCGAGGCCACCAGGCATCTGTTCACTGCCAAACTAGGCAAAGCTTTCTGGCTGTGGCATAGATTTCACAAAATGCTATAAATGCGCCAGGCCATTCCTCGCCTCTCAGATTAACCCGCTCTATTCTCAGAACTGTTTTCGAACAAAAAAAAGCATGGCAATTTCATCCATCCCCTCCCCTATTCACAACCCAAAGCTATGTACCGATGCCCCTCCTAGGACACTTGATCAATTTGAGAGTCGCCGGGAGGTGCTTTTCGCACTTCGCGATGCTATTGCTGGTGAGTCCCTCCCTGTCCACGTTTGCTGTTCACGGAGTTCATGCATTTCTATTCAGCGCATCAAGTTAAGTGGAACGCGTCTCAAGTCGCCCATGGGAATATATCTACCCATACCATTTGTATCGGGGATGCCAAGTCGCCTGGTACCCGTGGCTTCCTCATAAACCTGGAAGACTCCAATGTATCACTCCTTCTCCCTCTAAATGACCGAAGACTAATCGATTTCTGTCTTCCAGAAACCAAATGGTGATCCTACGTTCCAGTCTGCTGCTGTCATCTCAAGGGATATATTCCCAAATTCGAAAATATCGCATTTTTTAGACTATTTTGACGACTTGGAGTCGTTCTATTATGTCCTTGCATACATATGCATCGCTTTCACTGAGCCTCACAGTCGCCACCCGAATCTACCACGCACCGTGTCAGCTTGGGCCACTAATCCTCGGTCCGAAGAATCAGTTCTGGCAAAGAGAGCCATCATGACAGGTTCAGGCATCGAATACGGCCACATCCAGCCCTACTTCGGCACTTTCATCTTTGAAACCCTCCTGGAAGATTGGCATACCATCCTGAAGTACCGTCACGAGAAGAGGGCCGCTAGGGAGTTCTGCTCATCGCCAGTTACGAAGGTGATGCTCAGAAAGGAATCCGACGAAGATTATGAAGATTTATTGGAGCGTCTTGATTGGGCGATTGAAGTCATGGAGGATTTTGGGGATGGGCAATTTGACGAGATCGATACACAGATGACCACATTTAAGGTGGATAGGGAACCATCAATGGAAAAGGAGGGTGGCAGTAGTACTTAGTATTTCTGATCAACAGTTGGGTTGTGTAAACATTATAAAATGTGATTTTGTTCAAATGATTACTCTTGGACTTGCCTTCATCTCCCTTCCAGCCGTCTGACTTTCATGATGCGGTCGAATGTTCCCTCTGCTCACGGGTCTTTCTAAAAGCCCTCAAAATCTTGTGATCAATCCGGGGCGTCCAAGAGGTCCCCGATAACACGTCCATGCAGCTGGCCAGATATTGATAGTCTTTCTATTCCCTTTTACTTGAAAGTAGAAATACCGCGATCCGCAACAATAGCCCTGACGGGCCGGCCGTGTAGGTCTACATCTCGCCCCCAACACTCCACTGCACAAAGCGTAGTACGTCAATACCCCCATCAGAGCCCCTGTCTTGCTCTGGATTTATGAGACCCTTGAATATTGACCACTTCGTTAGCGCTTCCTCCACTAGACTACTACTGAGATCGCCTGGAAATGTAATAAATTGTTGCTTGTACAAGGCCTCCTCTTCTTCGCGGTTCTCGGGAGCAGGACGAATGGACTTCAGCATCGGGAACGCTATTATTTGACGCGCTAATGAGCGCTCCAACGTAGACAGATCATCGCGGAATTGTTCTGAAGTCATTAGGCGAGAAAGCTGTGGTGAGCGTAAGGATAACAAGGTGAATGCGCCAATTTGACCACAGAAAGGACTTTGCAATGATCCATGGATATATGAACCTAGTCGTAGAGCAGTCGTTGTGGGTAATTGCAGTGGTGCGTCTTCGACGATGCTGGCAGCGCGGCGTAGAGAGATATTTTCCCCAACTTTGACAATGGTATCTCGGATAGCGGTATGCACAGTTCCATTATATTTTACACCAGGATCTGAGTGAGAGATGAGAGGGGCGTCTTTAAGTTCATCCACTGACAGAGGGCTGAAGTCCGCTTGTTGGTCCCCGTGTGTGTTATTCTTTGCTTCGGATATAAAAGCAGCCGTATGAGCAATATCCAATGCTAATCGCGCGAACAAGTCGTTCCTCCCCACAAAATCCGTTTCACAGTTCAGTTCTATCATGGCAGCACGTACGCCACCCGCCGTTCTCAAGCCGCCTCCTTCCGAAAGAACAGACATGGAGATGACCCCTTGGGTAGTGGAGCGTGACCCCACTTTGTCTAGTTTGGATTGGCCAGAAGAGACTATATCTTTTTCGAGCCACACAAGTGCATCGGGGATGGAGTTATTAGATTGGGCTAAAGCTTCGCGGGCTTTTGAAAGGGATACTTGGGTCTGTTTGCGTAGTTCGGCAACGAGGGAAATGGAAGGTTTGGAAGGAGGCGCAGAAGAGTAGCATCTTGCAATTGTAAATACTGACTGTCGACGGACAATGTTGAGCATGGCGGTTGTTGAAGAAACAGAAAAAAAAAAAAGAGACGCGTGACCCGAAAAGGGAATTCAATTTGATCGAAATTTTAAGGGCTGTTCTGGCTTTTACCACCAACTGACGGACGGCTTATTACAAGCCCATACACCCTTTCTAATATGGATGGATTCAAAGTGCCACAAAGCATTCCTCAGGACTTGCTGCTCATTCAAGAATTCATCGGTGTACCAAACCCAAAAACAAAGCCTCAGCAGGACGACGAAATTGACAGTTCAGATAGTGAAACTGTCAGCGAGGATGAAGTTGCAGCTGATTTGATTGCGGGCGCAACGGACGAGGATAATTTTCCCAAGAGTGTTGCAAACACGTATGTTTTTTTTTTCCTTCATCTTATAGTTTTCATTTGTTGAAGCCAAATATTATTAGTTTGGAGCCTTCTGACTCTAGCTCGGAAACTGATTCATCACCATCATCAGATGAAGCCTCGGACTCAGAGCTCAAAGACGCTGAACATGCTTCTCGTAATAACAATTTACAAGACCTGGACGATGACGAAGACCCTGTGCCAAACTCTACTTCGGGAACCTACTTCCAAACAAAACACGAAATAGTGGAATCGGACATTGTTATTCCCGAAGTGGATCGAATTGGTCCAGATGAAATCCTCGAAAAGGTTGGCGAGATCATGAACATCATCGACCGGGTCGTCATCATTAAAGGTCTCCCTTCAAATATGCTCAATCGAGGCTCTGATCGTGCCCTCGACTCTGACACCCTGCTAGTGTTTGATGACAGAACAGTTATGGGTTATGTACGTCCGTCCTTCCCTTTTCTCTCTATCCCTTGTCCTTCTCCGTACCGAGATTATCTCACACAATCCCAGGGTAGGTGTACGAAACATTCGGTCCGACGACACAACCTTTGTATCAGGTCAAATTCAACGCTACATTTCCGTTGGACTTGGAGAGGGTGAAAATAGGACGGGGAGTCTTCCACGTACCCGCGAAGAGTCGGTTTGTTTTTGTCAGCCAGATAAAGGCCTTCAAAGGCAGTGATGCCAGTAACGTCTACGACGAGGAGCCAGCAGATGATGAGTTGGAGTTCTCGGACGACGAAGCTGAGGCTGTATATCGGAGCCGGTTGAAGAGAAAGTGCGGCGCCTTTCTTTCTTTTCACTTTGAGTACCTAATCTTCATTTTCGTTAGACGAGGCGAATCACGCTCGCTTTCTGTTGCCAATTCAAGACAATCTACGCCTAACCCCTCGCAAATGCGCGACCAAGAATTAGCTGACGAGATGTATCTCAGCAGAAACGCATACGACGCGCATGGTCCCTATGACGTGGATTTTGATTCTGGTGCTGCCGCCGGGCCTTCACGGCCACCACCTATCCCATACGACGACCCTTATGGAGATGACTACACTGCATCTGTAGCTGAACCTTCGAATATAGGTTCGGCATCATCCTTTGATTCAAAGCAATCTCCCGGTCGAAGTTTTGGAAGTGGGCGTGGATATGATCGTGGAGAACACCAAGGAAGAGGAAGGGTCAGAGGTAGAGGTAGAGACCGTGGAGGTCAACGAGATAAAGGCAAAGGTGGAAGAGGAGGAGGCGGATATCGAAGTTCGCATCAGCACAGTGACCGCAAGGATGCTCCTACTGAGTTTGACGACTCTGGGAGTCGTACGACGCGATCGCTATCTCCTACATCCTTGGCTATCGCACGTGCGACTGGTCAAGTGCCCTATAATGGATTGCAGCATCAACATGTACAACAGCAGCAATCACTTTCTCCCATGTACCCCGATCATGTGAATGGGGGTTCGTGGGGGTATAGTCATATACAGCCACAACATCAATACGAGTACATGCGACCCTATCAACGACAGCAGGCCCATATACCGCTCGTACAACCCCACATTAACCCTCGCTTCGCTTCTGCTTTTGGGATAACGGTAAACGCCATGCAGCAGGTCAATCAGATGCCGCTGGCAGTTCAGCAGCAGTACCCGCCTCAAAAAATGGCAACTGAACCTACTGTGAGCGCTCCTATCAGTCCGAATTTGGTTCCAACGAGCGACAATGCATCTGCACCTCGTTCGTCGTTTCATTGGACAGATGAATGGAAAGCTGTTCAGGCAAGTTCCTATCCTGGAGAGGAATCTAAAAATATTGGCCAATAGATTTCGGTCAAAAGGTAATGCCTTTTTGCGATATTGAAGCTCTTATTTTTTTCATTGGAGAAGACTTGTTGTAGTTGAGCAAAAAAAGGTTTATCATCAGATCCTTTATGAGACGACCAGCAACTGGACTGAATACTCAGTTTCTTCACTGCCTCATTTACACGGACAGTTCTAAAAAAACATGCCTTTCTGCCACCACCTCTTCTCTGGTAGGTTGCATCACATGGAAGAATAGTAATAACCACGGTCCTCAGAATACCGTTTTTTGTTGGTGGACATGTGATGACTCGCTAAGGATAGCCTTTTCCCAAGGTAGTCTGTCGGATGACCCTTACACAGTGCCTGTTTAAGTTTTGCATACATGGCCAAAATTCCTTTATTAGGCAATTTGCCGCGACACTGGGAAAAAGAATCGACAACATTGCTAAATTTATACATGCATTGTTGCTCCAACACGAGCATTGACCTGATTTAAGAACTCGGCGACCGCATGGTTGCTCCATTTTCCTTGGACGAAGAACAACGTGGCTTTCATAGTCGGCTTGTGAAAACTTTGTAATCATTCAATGGGGTATATCACTGGCAGGGAGGATCTTGATTTTGTATAACTGGCAGCTCTTGTGTATAATGCAAAAAGTTCCCAAACTTCTTCTAGTCCTTACCATCCTATGTTTAACTCTCTGCTTTTCACGACCTTGATAGGCGTGGCCGTAGCTACACCATTCTTGGGCCAGACTGATAGTATAAATCTCTTCCAGAGATCTTCTTTGCTCGCTTCTGGATGCTCCACCACTGGGTCGATATCATGCCAGAACACATCTTCAGTGCCGAACTTGTGCTGCTTTGAATCTCCTGGAGTGCGCTGCTGTTCCCCTGTATCTTCGAGGATGTTGACTAGGTCACTAATAGCTTTGTTTGATTCCAGGGTTTATTGTTGCAAACTCAAGCAGGTTTAATTTGTATGCATCATGCGACGGGTTCTGATCCTTCGCCAGTTCTGGGACACCAATCCGTCTACGGGGCCAGTGAATAGCTGGACCATACACGGTAAGCCACCAATGTTAATACTAAAATTAATATCCAAGCTACCCTTCTTCGCAGGTCTCTGGCCGGACCAGTATGTGGTTTGACTATTTCTAATGGAGATCGTATATAATGATGATGATGCACTTCAGCTGCGATACAACCTTCAGCCAAAACTGTGATTCATCCCGCGATTACACTGGCATCGGTACCGTTCGTCTTTCATATAAATTATCTCCATCAATTACCGATTTATATCTAGTTGTTGTCTAACAATGGTGCAAGCGCCACGTTGAGTCTCATGAATCAAGTGAGTGATTCTTGATGGCCCGAATTTTGTTGACCTTATCAATAATGATGATAGTTCTGGATTGACATCAATGGACAAAATGAACAATTTTGGGAGGTTCGTCAGGTTGATCCTTTGTGTCGTTGCGATATTGATTTGTTCACTAGCATGAATGGGCAACCCATGGAACCTGCATGAGGTTGGTACAGCGCGGATTACAGATATAAGAATCGTCAGCTCACCGAGCCTTTGCAATAAAGCACCCTTAAGCCCAGCTGCTTGCCAAGCGGTAGCGTTAGAGGAGCTGAGGTATGTCGAAAGCAATTAGCGTTGCGGAAGTCTGATGCTTGGGAAAGGCTGTTGCATATTTCCAGACTGTCGTCAAGCTTTTCCAGGTCAGCATTTAGATTGTTTTGCTCTGAAGTGGACTTCCTAACCCAATATCTGGGTTTTGTCAGACCCTACCTACTTTCACCTTCCTGTCGAATGCAGGAATCGTACCGTCCTCAACCACGACATACACGCTCTCCCAATTCAATTCGGCCTTGAAATCTGGTTCAGGAGTGAGAATCTAATTTGCCCGCAATTTGTTAACTTCTTTTTAAAAATTCAAAAATTCAGGGATTTACGCCAGCGCTCCAGTGCTCTGGGAGCACAGTCAGTGGAATCTTCTGGTTTTTCCACCTGCGAGGATCTGTTATTGATGGAACCTTCATTCCGATCAGTCCGTCGTCTTTTTCATCTTTCGATAGTCCCATCCTTAAGATTATTCAGATGCCCCTCAATCTAGTAATTGCCCTTCGACGGGACTCCATTATCCCCCAAAGTGATAGGCTTCAGCCATCATTGAAGCTGCTACGCCAAGGCCCCTGTCATTTTCTCTCGAACTTTCTCTCTTGTTATTGATGATTTGGTATGCACTTGAAATCAACTTGAATATATAATCCACAACTTGCTCGAAGGTTTCAAAATACAAGTCATCTCAATGGCGTTTGTGTCAGATTTATAGTCTGCCAGTGCTCGGTGGGCATCACTGCACTGGCACTATCACTACTGCGTATCTCAAACCAGTAACTACAAGTTTGAGATGCTCTGTCGACAAAAGCTCTGAGACATGGGACTCATATGGCAAATAGTTATGTTCGCCAGTAACATATCTGCCACTAACTGTAGTATAGTACCTATCGCGTACCATAGCAATGATAATCGATGCCCTCGTTTTCCTCAGTTGTCTTGTTCAACTTACGTTTGGCGCGCCAGACACGAAGGCAAGTTGACTGTGTTTCTGAAAGTCCTTGAGCTTAGCCTACATCATCAATTGTGCGAAGTGAACTTACTTACAACTTTAATTGAGAAGACCGAATGATCGAACTTACATAAAGATCGGATTTCGTAACCCTGTCTTCTGGGCAACCGTACCCCCCGCAGTTATTATTGAAATGTAACGTCCTTCTTCCTCGGAAAGTTTAATTTTCATTTTATTCGGAAAGCGTGAAGTAACATCAAAAAAAAAAACCTTTTTCTATCAAAATGACCAAATATCTCTGGCTCAATTTTATGCGCAAGTATCTGAAGTTCGGTAGCCATCTGCTTATGTAAGGGGTGATGTTATTTTATGAGTGCTTTTCCCTGACACGATGTCTACCGGAGACTATGACTAACCGTTCCATAGCTCAAGCGCTCACTTAAGCTTAATAAATTCATACATGGCAGCAAAGATTTATGTGCTAAACCTGCCAACAGTGTCGGAGTCCTGCAAGCATGGTATGCGCATTTACCCCGGCCTAGGAACTCCGTGGACGAAGAACGGAGAAAGACACTGACATCTATTCATTTAGTCTAGATCAGGGGAGTCTTTGATTTTTGTATATTAACCGATAGCGCTCTTGCCAGCATCCCCAAGTTCCTTACCAACCGATGTTTAACTCTCTGCTTTTCTCGACCTTGATAGGCGTGGCCTTGGCTACACCATTCTTGGACCAGAGTGATAGTAGTTTGAATCTCTTCCAGGGACCCTTGCTCGCTTCTGGATGTTCCACCACCAGGCAGGTGTCATGCCAGAACACATCTGCAGTACGGGACTTGTGCTGCTTTGAATCTCCTGGAGTGCGTTGCTGTTCCCGCTAGATGTTGACAGGTCACTCACGGTTTTGCTTGATTTCAGGGTTTATTGATGCAGACTCAAGCAGGTTTACTTTGCATGGATGCTGTGACGGGTTCTGATCCTTCGCTAGTTCTGGGACACCGATCCGCCTACTGGGCCAGAAGATAGCTGGACCATACACGGTAAGCCATCAACGCTAACACTGAAATCAATATTTAAGATACACTTCTTCGCAGGTCTCTGGCCTGACAAGTATGTGTCTGACTGTTTCTAATGGCGATTGTATGTGTAATGTCATACTGTACTTTGATGATGCACCTTAGCTGCGACGGAACTTTCGAGCAAAACTGTGATCCAGACCGCGCTTACACTGATATAGACGATGTTAGTCTTTCACACGAATTGTCTTCATCGATTACTGATTTACATCCAGTTGTTGACTGACAATGGTGCAAGCGACACGTTGGATTTCATGAAGGAGGTAAGTGATTCTTGATGGCCCTAATCTTGTTGGACCTTTCCTATAATGCTGATAGTTCTGGGTCGATATCAATGGAAAAAATGAACGGTTCTGGGAGGTTCGTCTGATTGATCCTTCACGTCATTGCGATATTGATTTGTCTGGTAGCATGAATGGTCCAAGCATGGAACGTGTTTGAGGTTGGTACAGCGCAGATTCACAGATATAAGTCCCGCCAGCTCACCAATTCTTTACAATAAAGCACCCTTGAGCCCAGCTGCTTGCCAGACCGTAGCGTTAGGGGAGCTGAGGTATGTTGAAAAGCAATTAGCGTTGCGGAAGTCTGATGCTTGGGCAAGGCTGTTGCATATTTCCGGACTGTCGTCAGGCTTTTCAAGGTCAACATTTAGATTGTTTTGCTCTGAAGTGGACTTCCTAATCCAACATTCAAATTTTTGTCAGACTCTACCTACCTACACCTTCCTGTCTGACGCAGGAATCGAACCGTCCTCATCCAAGACATACACACTCGCCCAATTCATTTCAGCTTTGGAGAAAGGCTCAGGAGTGAGAATTTGACTTGATCCGATTTGCCCTCAATTTGCTAACCTTTTTAAAAAAATTAGGGATTTACGCCAGCGCTCCAGTGCTCGGGGCACACAGTTAATGGGATATCCTGGTACTTCAATCTAAAAGGATCTGTTATTGATGGAAATTTCATCCCAATCGGTCTGTTATCTTTTTTCATCTTTCGATGGTCCCGTCCTCAAGATTATTATTCAGATGCTCCTGAATCTAGTTCTTGCCCTTCGAAGGGACTCCGCTATGTTCCAAAGGAATAGGCTTGACCCGCCGTCGTGCTACGGGGCCCATGTCATTTTCTCTTAAACTTTGTAATGCTCTCCAATCGGAATATATAATTCGCAATTTGCTCGAATGTTTCGATGGACAAGTGTCCGTATCAGATTTATAGTCTGCCAGTGCTCGGTGTGGTCATTACCGCACTATCGATGTTACGTATCTCAAAACTACACGTCTGAGGTGCTCTTTGGACAAACCTATCACAAAAGCTCTGAGATAAGTGTCGTGCTGTATGAATTTGAAAGTTTTAGTCAACTTGAGGCTGCGCCCAGCCGACTCGAGCCCTAGTAGTTTCGGTCATTATTATGAGTAAATTTGCGTCCTATACGGTATTGTAGACTTAAATAGACTTCATTTCGGAAGAAAGGCAATGCGAGCTTCGTCAAATAGCTACGATTGCTATTAGACTGGCCCCACTTTAGTAGCTTATAACTGGTTCATAACACCAAACGTAAGTACATATTGACAGTCTACATATGAAAGTATTGTGCCCCAACGTCTCTTTCTTTGGGTTGTCCGGCAAGTCAAGCTGCAAGATGGTTGTAATTGGCGCTAAGCAGATACTTTGTGGACATGAGGCACTCCGCCGTGAGAAATTGAGAATGAATCTAAAAATGTGCCAATGAAAACGATGCTCCTCCCCTACAACGCTGCAGAACTGTCAGCAATACTTCCAACAATCTGTTTCATCCTAGCGAATCTTTCAAGCCCCCTCAAGAAGATTGCGGGGAAGAGTACGGCCGGCCCTTGGGCGGTCTTCGAAAGCGGGTTCAACGTCACCAGTAACGACATTGCCACACACAGTAAACGCGAAGAGAGGTTCCAAGCAAGCTCAACCCCGCAAACGAGGGACAGGGCAATCGTAAAGCATGGCCTCGTATCGCTGACGCATTTGATCATTCACTTTGAAACGTAAATCGGCTCTACCAACCCAGCATCATCTTTGATTTCCGCGATGAGCATGGGACGACGGTGTGCATCGAAGACGATCAAAAATACCAAGGTGTCACGGAGAGAGAATTCACTGGGAGGGCTTTGGGGAGCAATAAAGAACTCGAACAAGTCAGGACCGAAGCAGTATGTGAGTAACTTGTTGTATGGCCGATTTTCGAGTGGCTGGAGCTCTTGGCGACATATCTCAAAGATCTGGAGTAGGCCAGGTGGCATACTGGTGGCATCGGTTAAATATGGCATGCTAAATTTATCTTATCGTTTGATCCGCCGACTAACTTGGCATGCTCTGGCGATGGTAACCAGCCGACCCATGATCTTAATATGTCGCCTCGGCGTCAACAAAACAGTGTTGATGCCTTACCTTTCTTGGTGTTAAGATACCTCACTTCAAATCTTCTCTTAAATATCCCATTCCGTCACTTTCCGGGCTTCGAGTTAAGTCAAGGAATTTGTTGGAGCCAATCCTTGCCTCTTTCAAGTTTCAAGCCCGGGATGTATAAAACAAATATAACTACTCGTTGCCAGTCTTTACTGTTACAATAAAGTACTAATCCCAGTCCCGGAAATCCTATATGAAGTGTCGAATGTATATGATAAAAAGTTCTCTCCATTCTCGGAGAGTGGCGGTCTTAGATAAGGTCATAAGACAAAAACCACGAAGTAAGCAAAATGGAAAATTATGAAAAAATAGGAGCCAAAGAAATGATAAGGCCATGACGACAGTTCCTTCTACACCTCGATGATCTCTTCACGCAAGACTCTGCACATGGCTGCATACATCCAGGGAATGATTGCCTTTGCAGAGCGGTCATGGAAACGAGCACACGTCATTTTTCACGGGTGGAACTACCTCTATAGTATTTCGAAGTACTCGGCACTCTTGAAATTTTACATACACCGACGCCACGAAACGAATGCTGTTGCCGCGGTTGCGGTTGCCAAAAACGCGCAAATGGATTGAGGCAGGCGGGTAAACAAAGCCAAACTTTGTTCACTTTCTTGCTACAAAGTCATTGTTGCTCAATGCATGCCACACTTTGCAAAAAAATTCTACCATTGAAGTTTTTTTGGTTCATTTTGGGTGAAACCAATAGCACCTGTGTCGCCCTAAGCGAGCCCACTCTTAATAACTTATTAATAAGTTGTACCGGGCAGAAACTTCGGATCAAAGGATAAGCTTAGATAAAAAGCGACTCATGGACGTCAGATACGCGTTGAACTTGTTCATCACCTCATAACTCGGAAAATCCAATCTTCATCTCATCTTCGCTCTTCCTCAGCTAGCTCACTTAGAAAGATTTACCTAATAGTACTTGCCTAATACATTCACAAGCCTGCAAGCTGCCAGCAGTGCAAACGAAGATGAGATGACTCTCCCACAGGCTGAGATGGGCATGCACTTACCCGATCTGGGAACTCGGCGACCGCATGGTTCCTTGGACGAAGAACAACACTTACAATGTGCTTTTATACTGTAGTTACATCGCTTGTGACATTTATCCATTTGGTCTAGATCAGGGAGGTCTTTTGAGTTTGTATTTCGTGATAAATAACTAACAGTTCTTGCAAGCAATGCAGAAAGCTCCCAAGCATCCTCTCGTCCTTACCATTACCAAATTTGAACCGATGTTTAACTCTCTGCTTCTCTCAACCTTGATAGGCGGGGCCTTTGCTACACCATTCATGGACCAGACTGATAATTTAAATCTCTTCCGGAGATCCTCACTCGCTTCTGGATGTTCCACCACCGGGCCGGCGTCATGCCAGAACACATCTGCAGTGTCGAACTTGTGCTGCTTTGAATCTCCTGGAGTGCGTTGCTGTTCCACCTAGATGTTGACCAGGTTACTAACGTTTTGGTTAATTTCAGGGTTTACTGTTGCAAACTCAAGCAGGTTTAATTTGCATGCATGCTGGGACTTGTTCTGATCCTTCGTTATAGTTCTGGGACACGAAACCGCCTACTGGGCCAGAAGATAGCTGGACCATCCACGGTAAGATACCAATGCTCACAGTGAAGTCAATATCTAAGCTACCCTTCTTCACAGGTCTGTGGCCTGACAAGTACGTTGTTTGATTATTCTAATGGAGATCATATATACAATGGTGTACTTTGATGATGCGCTCCAGCTGCGACACAACCTTTAACCAAAACTGTGATCCATCCCGCGCTTACACTGGTATCAGCACAGTTCGTCTCCCATATGAATTATTTTCGGCAATTACCAATTTATATCCAGTTGTTGGCTAACAATGGTGCAGGCGACACGGTGGATCTCATGAGTCAAGTGAGCGATTCTTGGTGACCCGAATTTTTCTTGACCCTACTTTTAATGATGGTAGTTCTGGGTAGATATCAATGGAAAAAATGAACAATTTTGGGAGGTTCATCTAGTTGATTTTTCCGTCGTTGTGAGATTGATTTGTTCGCTAGCACGAATGGTCCAAGCATGGAACGTGTTTGAGGTTGGTACAGCGCAGATTTAAGTCCCGCTAGCTCACCAATTCTTTACAATAAAGCACGCTTGAGCCCAATTGCTTGCCAAGCGGCAGCGTTAGGGGAGCCGAGGTATGTCGAAAAGCAATTATTGTTGCGGAAGTCTGATACCTGGTCAAGGCTGTTGCATACTTCCAGACTGTCGTCAAGCTTTTCCAGGTTAGCATTTAGAATGTTTTTCCCCAAAGTGCATTTCCTAACCCAATATTCGAATTCGAATCCTGTCAGACTCTACCTACCTTCACCTTCCTGTCGAACGCAGGAATCGTACCGTCTTCAACCAAGACATACACGCTGGCCCAATTCAATTCAGCTTTGAAAACTGGCTCGGGAGTGAGAATTGAACTTGATCTAATTTGCTAATTTTATTTTTCTCATACTAAAAAATTAGGGATTTACGCCAGCGCTCCAGTGCTCTGGGAGCACAGTCAATGGAATCTTCTGGTTCTTCAACTTGCAAGGATCTATTATTGATGGGGCCTTCACCCCGATCGGTCTGTCATCTTTTTCATCCTTTGATTGTCCCATCCTCAAGATTATCACTCAGATGCTCCTCAATCTGGTAATTGCCCTTCGACAGGACTCCGCTATCCTCCAAAGGCATAAGGCTTCAGCCGGCACAAAGCTGCTACGGCAGGACCTTGTCATTTTCTCTCAAATTTTCTTTGTTATGCTCTGCACTTGAAATATAAAATTCACAATGTGCTCGAAAGTTTCGATATGCACCTCAATGGTGTCGGTGTCAGATTTAGTCTGCAAGTGCTCGGTTGGGCATCATTGCAGTGCATAATCGCGAGCCAGACATATCAGAAAGAAATGAGGAGTAACGATGGTGAGTGCTCGATTCTCGAGCTCGCTCTGCCAAATGTCGGTGATGCCCGAGGCCTACTTTCGATCATATCGCGCTATCAGTATTACGTACAAATCGATTGTCTTCTCAACTAGCTCACTCAGAAGGATTTACCTAATACATTTGCTAGCCTGCAGGATGGTAACAGATGACTCTCTGGCAAGCGGGCATGCATTTACCCGATCTAAGAACTCGGCGACCGCAGAGTTTTCTGGACGAAGAACAACATCACAACGTGCTTTTATAGTTAGCTTGTGACATTCATTCATTTGGCCTAGATCAGGGAGGTCTTTGATTTTGTATAATAACTGACAGTTCTTGCCAGCAACGCAAAAAGCTGACAAGGGTCTTCTCATCCTTACCATTGCCAACATTGAACCGATGTTTAACTCTCTGCTTTTCTCGACCTTGATAGGCGTGGCCTTAGCTACACCATTCTTGAGCCAGACTGATAGTATAAATCTCTTCCAGAGATCCTCCTTACTCGCTTCTGGATGTTCCACCACCGGGCCAGCGTCATGCCAGAACACAACTCTAGTGTCGAACTTGTGCTGCTTTGAATCTCCTGGAGTGCGTTGCTGTTCCACTTAGATTTTGACCAGGTCACTAACGGTCTTGTTTGATTTCAGGGTTTATTGTTGCAAACTCAAGCAGGTTTACTTTTCGTGGGTGCTGAGACTTGTTCTGATCCTTCGCTAGTTCTGGGACACGAACCCGCCTACTGGGCCAACAGATAGCTGGACCATACACGGTAAGATATCAATGTTAACAGTGAAGTCAATATCCAAGTTAACCTTCTTCGCAGGTCTCTGGCCTGACCGGTACGTTGACTGTTTCTAATGGAGATCGTATATAAAGGTGTACTTTGATGATGCGCTTTAGCTGTGACGCAACCTTCAGCCAAAACTGTGATCCATCCCGCGATTACACTGACATCAGCTCCGTTCGTCTTTCATACCAATTATTTTCAGCAATTACCGATTTATATCCAGTTGTTGACTGCCAATGGTGCAAGCGACACGTTAAATTTCATGAATAAAGTGAGTGATTCTTGATGGCCCGAATTTTGTTGACCTTATTGGAAATGATGATAGTTCTGGATTGACATCAATGGACAAAATGAACAATTTTGGGAGGTTCGTCAGATTGATCCTTTGTGTCGTTGCGATGTTGATTTGTTCGCTAGCATGAATGGGCAACCCATGGAACGTGTATGAGGTTGGTACAGCGCGGATTACAGATATAAGAATCGTCAGCTCACCGATTCCTTACAATAAAGCACCCTTGAGCCCAGCTGCTTGCCAAGCGGTAGCGTTAGGGGAGCTGAGGTATGTCCAAAAGCGATTGGCGTTACGGAATTCTGATGCTCGGACAAGGCTGTTGCATTTTTCCAGACTGTCGTCAGGCTTTTCCAGGTCAGCATATAGATTGTTTTGCTCTAGAGTAGATTTCCTGATCCAATATTCGAATTCGAATTCTGTCAGACTCTACCTACCTTTACCTTCCTGTCGAACGCAGGAATCGTACCGTCTTCAACCAAGACATACACGCTGGCCCAATTCAATTCAGCTTTGAAAAGTAGCTCAGGAGTGAGAATTTAACTTGATCTAATTCGCCCTCAATTTGCTAACTTTTTTTTTCCATTTTCTAAAAAATCAGGGATTTACGCCAGCGCTCCAGTGCTCTGGGAGCGTGGTCAATGGAATCTTCTGGTTCTTCAACCTGCAAGGATCTGTTATTGATGGAACCTTCATCCCGATCAGTCTGTCATCTTTCTTCAATTTTCGATGGTCCCATTCTTAAGATTATCATTCAGATGCTCCTCAATCTGGTTCCTGCCCTTCGACAGGACTCCGCTATCCTCCAAAGGCATAGGCCTCAGCTGCCATTGGAGCTGCTACGCCGGGACCTTTGTCGTTTTCTCTCAAACTTTCCTTGTTATGCTCTGCACTCGAAATATATAATTCGCAATATGCTCGAAAGTCACCTCAATGGTGTCGGTGGCAGATTTATAGTCTACCAGTGCTCGGGTGGGCATCATTTGCTGTGTATTCCAAACTACAAGTAACAAAAAGTGGTGAAGCTCTGAAATGTGGCAACCTCATAGCCAGGTTCGCCAGTAACATAACTGTCAACTATTATCTCTACTGCGTGGCATATTCTAGTGTACTTGAAGGCCCGATGGCTGCCAGTTGGTCAATTCGGCACTCAGGAACCTGATCGATTTCAAAAATTTGACTCACGGTTGGCGCAAGGAGCGTTGTTCAAGACAATTTCCAGTTGACAATGTTCTGAAAACACGAGAGTACAATCCCACAAATGTTTCATACCCACATCATCAAATGTGAGGGAGACGCCGACTCGGAGGGCAGATAACTCCGGCCCGAATCGATTATTAAAGATCTAGACGGCGGGGCGTTGACCATGCCTCCTCCGTCAAGCAGCTCCGCTCTGCATCTGCAGGTTCTCCACGAGCCTTTCTTTGTTGTGCGGCTTCAACCTGGACAAGAAATTGCTCCGTGAGAGATCTGGCGGAAGGAAAGGCGGGTTCTTCTCTGTAAAACGCACAAGAGATGAGGTTTCTCTTATTGGAGAGGAAGAGATGCCATCAACTTACGAGCAACAGTCGACATGGATGTGTATCAAGATAGAAAGGCCGTTGGAGCACAGTAGTTTAAATAACGCAGAAATGTTCCAATAAATTTTACTCAGCCTAACCATGCAGGTTTAACGGGTATAATGGCTTCTTTGACTGCTACGTTGAAGGTGGCCAGGGTTCCAGTATTTGCGCTCTCAACATGGTCAGTTTGTTTCGATAAGGAGGGTCATTGTCTGAAATCTGCATCACATAGGAACACTGGTTGGTTCCGAAAGAAATGCTGTCAAAAGCAGCGGGAGTGCTTGAGAAAGACGGTTGGGTGTTGACATGATATGGCAGTGTAGAGTACATAGAAGGAACTTGATAGCTTGAATGACCGACGTGGACATATATTCGGCCACAGATGGCACGCCTTTTTTGTAAATAATCTTGCCACACCCGTCGCTATATCGCACGTTTGTCTGAAGCACGTCGCCACATATCAGTTACATATTAATACCCAGTGGCTTGAAACATTAAAGCAGCAGCCAAATCTTTCAAGTCCAAATTCACCATCGTTGCCGACTCAAAGCATGGACAGCGCCTCGTCGTCAACCTCTGGCGCGCAGAATCGTCAGAAACGTGTCCTTCCTTCACGTTCTCGACGCGGAGGCCCCGGTGTAGGAACCTGTGAAGTTGATGTATTGATTTTGGAAACTTTAAAACGTAGATGTATGTGCCGAAAACATATTCAAAATATGTCTCTCTCACATCTATATCAACTACAGCGGAAAATGAACCATTAATTCCTGCAAAGACCTCATTCATACTCACGACCAACTCAAAATATGCCTCCGACGACCCAGGAAGCGCTATCACTGTCAATGTGGTGGCTAACGACCGCTATTTCGATCGTCCAGAAGTCGTCAAAGCATTTAGGGAACAGGTCATCATTCAAACGCCAGAATTCTCGAGCATTGGGGAGTCCTCCAATGTAGGAGGTCGATTCAGGCCAAGAGCTGCCGAGGATGTATGTCCTCAGAACCGTTCATTTACATCCCGTCTAATTGACAACATCTCTTTTCACTATTGTTTATTAGGATGGCGCAGAAACATCTGATGCTACATATGAAAAACGTCACAGGAAGTTTGAGACGTTTGAAAAACGCCAGCGCCTTAGGGAAAAGGAAAAACTCAAACACGAACATTACAAAATGAAAGAAAGATTGGACCAACTCCGTGCCATGGATGGTGCTGCTTTCATGAGTCTCCCCGCTTCATCTTTCTCTCCCATGCACAAGGAAGCAGTTGCCAATTCAGCAGAAATTGCTGCTGCATCGAGCCCGTATACAAACCTGAATGGCTACCTCCCGCACGCGGAGGGTGAGAGACGGAGAAAAGAGATGCTAGACGTTGCCACCATGCTCGAAGAACGTTACCGAGTCCTTCTCCCTCCTGACCGAGTGCGAAGAGCTCCAGAGCCAGTGTTATCGGAATCTGCCTCCAGGAGTCAAGTACAAAGCCGAGATGGAGATGATTCAGAGACTGACCAGGTGTCTGTTGTTGGGGAGAAATTTAGATTGAGACTTCCAGCGCGGTCAAGCACCTCTACTACGCCTGCGCCGTCACCCGCTGCCATCAAACCAACGATAAAAAAAGCAAGACCCAGTACTTCTTCAAAACAGTCCTCTGTTACTCGTATTCTTCGAACGGTCGTGCCTACTCCCTCTCCACCTCCTCGTCCTCGTGCTGAGGTGAGCGAGGCGAGCCCTTTGTCTCCCAGCCCCACTATCGATATGGATATATCATCACCAGAACCCACGCCGCCACCTCCCTCTCCCATACATACGGTGGCTACTCTACTACCCCAGACACCTATATCTAACCAAGCATCTGTGGTTGAACCAAGTACCCCGGATGCATCTCTTTCTAACCGTGCTGCAAAAGCATCTGGGATAGTGTCAGAACAACAAAACTTCACTTCTCCTGAACAAAAGAGACCGTTTGCGCTGCCTGAACAAGAATTGCCAACTACGCCTCCTGACCAAGAAATGCTAGTGACTCCCGATGAGCAAGAAAGGCCGCCTGCTCCGTCAGATCAAAAGAGTGCAAATATCCCTGAACCAGAGAAATCGCCAACTTCACGAAATCAAGAGATGCCTATACACGACCAAGATATCCTGCCAGAACAGGAGAAATGTAGTACACTGGAACCGGACGGACGACCACCTTCGCCTGAACCAGAGAACTTCATCATCCTGGATCAAGAGAGGCTGCCGAGTCTGCCTGCACCAGATAGGTTGCCGACATCCCTGGAACGAGCGAAATCGGTTGCGCCCTGGCGCCGAAGGTCGCTGACGCCTTCAGTACGAGATAGGTTGGTTACTCCAGAATTAGAGAAGTTGCTGCCTCCCTCAGAACGAGCGAAATCAGTTACGCCGAGGCACCGAAGGTCGCTGACGCCCTTAGTACGAGATACGTTGGTTACCCCAGAACCAGAGACATTGGCGCCTCCTCTAGAACGAGAGAGACCAGTCGCGCCTGAACGGTCGCCGACCCCTCCTGAACGAGAAAGGACGACCACGCCTGAACCAGAGAAGCTACCAACTCCACTAGTATCAGAGGAACCGACTCCTCTGGTTGACGTGACAGATCAGGATCTGCAAGACGGCTTGCCAGAGAAAGAGCCGTACAACAAGAAATCCATAGAACCTCGCATGGACGTCGGAGAGTCAGAAAAGGTTGAAACGAGAGATGAAATGTCGGTACGGGCGGAATCTGAGGTTCCAGCGCCACAAAATGAACCTGAAAAGGTTGACATTGAGTCGGAAGCTGATAAGATGGATGTGGAACAAGACGGAACCGTCGGACCCATACCACCTGTGGTGGTAACTGAGCAAGCTGCTTTTACGGACGCAACAATGGATGCTAAGCAAGACGCGACGCCGACTGAGCAAACGGTCCTTCCAGATGTGCCTATTCCTCAGGAGTCCGCTGATTCGGGTCCGACGGTCGCCGAGCAGGCTGATATTCCAGTATCTGAAGCGGGTCCAAAACTTGGTCAGCCAGTAACTCTAGAACAGAGACCACGCACTGAATCGGTTGACATCGAGAAAATGCCATCTCCAACGCCAATCTCGTCCATATCTGCGCCTCGAGGTCGGGCACGCAAAAGGGCAAGGCTTGACTCATCCGTTCAACCAAACGAAACCGTGTCTGCGCCTGTCCGCGCCCCAAGAGTACCCAAAAACCATGTCACATATATCGGAGCTTCTGGCGATTTGGAAGTCACTGCTAGTGCAATAATGAAAGCCGCCGTGCACAGGACGCAAAGAGACGTGACACGACATCTTAACGCGTTTGGGGTACCAGTACCAAATGCTATCATCCAAATGGGGCCGCCGTTCGAGCTTCCGGAATGGGTTTTCCCGCCTTTGAGTCCTGCGGAATCTGAGCATACGCACGGTGACTTCGACGCTATTGAACATCTTGAGCTCGACCCGAAGGTATCGTCACGACAAGTGACACCCCCTGTTCAAGCAGACCTCAAGGAGTCCATGGAACTGAATCCAGATGTTATTGATATGGATTCGAAGGAGCCCGTGGCAGCAGATTATACAGCATCCATCGAAGTGGATCCGGTAGAATCCACCATCCAACCGACACGACAAGCTGGACCAAAAAACAAGAGACCACCGCCACCACCACCTCCCCCTGAACCTGAGACGGACGAGGAAGACGCAGTGTCTTTGGGTGATGAAGATACATAACATACGACATCCAGTCTCATATAGCTCATAGTTCAATCCTTTCGCTTTACCTCGATAATTGATTAATTTTCGTTATTTTATGTAACTTATGGCGCGTCTGTTTAAAAATATGTATATTTTATCCTGCTAGTTTTTGGGAGCTGAAATGAGAGACGTGCTCTATGCCGTTGGTTGCCTCTCCTTTGTAACTTGAACAAAACTCCCGCCAACTAACGTTTTGACAATCTCGATTGCATGTTTTCGTTGGGGAATGACGTAGTCTCGTTGATAGGATAAGGCCAGTTCAGCCGTTTTCACGGCAGTCGATGCATTTGGTGATGTCGTATGGCCCGTCGGAGATAGAGAAGTATATCTAGAATAATCTCCTCCAACGAACGAATCGATTGAATTAGGATTGGGACGATAGCCGAGTGATTCCGAGACTTTGATCGAATGTTGACCGTGCTCAAAAGGTCGATGAGCTGGTTGAATGGAATTATTGTTGAAGACATCGATTGTTTCAGAGATTGACTCGGGACCGTTGAATTCAGGTGCATGAACTGTCGGGGAAGCGGCCTCAAGCACATCTGGGTTGACCGAATCAAAGCTTTCTGCCTTTACCGTTTCAAACTCCATGTTGTCAGACTCGATGGAACCAGCGCTCTCTCTGATCCTCCTAGGCGAGGAACGACGAACCCGGCTTGGATTGTTTTCTCGGAATCGACGCTCCTCTCTCCTTTTGAGTGCCGAGGCTGAGAGTTCATTGTCCGAGGGTTTAACAGACGGGGACCGTGCAAGCGGGAGAGGTCCGGGTGAATCAAATAATGAGTCCAGAGATGGGAGTCTATCTGCGTTGTCTTGAACGGTGCGGATCGTCTGGTTTAAATCGTAAGCTTTAAGGAATTTTAGACTTGATTCTTTTCGTTGACAAGGCATGGAGATACCTTTTTTTGCCTCCCTCGCCAGACGCTTTTCTATCCTCTTTTGAGTGATAGTGGTGATATCTGGAGGTTCTATCTCGGGTGTGGGCGTTTTGGGTTCTGAAGCGGGCCCAGGAAACTTGGCTATCTTTTCTTCTCTAGCCAAACGTTGTGCTCTCCTTTTTTCAGTGATGGAAGATACGTCTTTGGGTTCGAATTTTGGTTTGGCCAGTCTGCCAGCTAAGCTGCTCTGGGGAGCCTTTTCCAAATAGCTCAAATCCGGGGAATACGACTCGGCCTTTGGAATCTTTAGAACCTCCTCTCGACTTGCTACGTTTACATATGAGTACAATTCATTAATGAAGATGGTTGGACTGACGAATTATGACTGTTCCCCAACGTAAGGTAATTCCGTGCCTCTTTGGCCGCGGTAAGGTAGATTCGGACGTGGCGGTGTTAGCCCCAGCTACTGTTGAATTGCATCTGGTGCCATATGATATCAGAGCTCTTCTGTGGCGACCCAAACGATGCATGGCTAGCACTGTTGAGGTATCAGTGATGGGAAATTCAATTTCTTGTATTTGGCTCTATTCGTTTCGGAGGCTGTTGGATTTCCCAATGACTAGCTGACCTGCGCAGAGCTGGTAGGCCATGCATCCTTTCTTTGGACGTCTTATCGTCAGTTTCGTTCTTTGTCTTATCTCTTTCATTGCATATTCGTCTCAAATATTTATCATTTGGCCATGGTATGGACGTGAAGTGTCTGTTGAGCTTCTTAACCTCCTCATCCCTTTCAAGTATGTCACAGTCCATGCAATGCCGAGACATGCCTGACGCTCTTTCCTCAAGCATTCTTGTTGGGATTTTATTTTGGAATTACTCGCTTTGTGTCTTCACAGATCCTGGACGTGTTCTAGATGCATGGGTTTGTTAGCTCGAGATGCAAGCAGCGTAAAGTCGGATTAAATATTTCTCTGGTAGAAACCAGACACACATGCAGATGGTTACGAGGTCAAGAAACTTACGGGAGCACCACGTTATTGTCGAATGTGTAAGAACTATAAGCCCCCAAGGGCCCATCACTGCAGACAGTGTAATAGGTCTGTCCCTCAGTTATTACATGGCCGTGTAATGAGCTCAAGTGCGTTACATAGATGTGTACTAAGGATGGGTATGTTGGATAACGACGACTATGCCTATAATTTGGAGACTAATCTTCCCTACTAGACCACCACTGTCCATGGATCAATAACTGCGTGGGACATTTCAATCATGGCCATTTTATTCGTTTTTTGTTCTATGTGGATGTCGCTTGTTCATATCACGTTGTAATGGTTACCAAGAGGGTTATGTATGCGAGCAAAGGTGGATATTGGGTCCGTTCGAACCCTTTTCTTATGCAAAATGCAAAATTAACGAGAGGCAGGATGAACCTTCCACCTTGGAGCTCATCATGATAATTCTCAACTATGTTACTTGTATACCAGTCCTGCTTGCTGTTGGAGGCTTTAGGTACGAACCCAACTCTTTTGACTTGTAAATGTCCGTTTCAATATTGATCCTAGCTTGTATCATTTCTACGGCCTGATTGGCAATACGACTACAATTGAAAGTTGGGAAAAAGACAAAGTGGCCGTAATGGTCAAGAGAGGAAAAACTCGCGAGGTATGTCCTGCCTTTGCTCTGCCTGTCGTTTGCTTACGTCTCCACCAGGTTAAGTTTCCATATGTGAGTACCCTTTGAAAGGTACCATCTTTAATCTCACTAGCCATATCAGGATCTTGGGATGAGACGTAACATTGAGTCCATTCTTGGATCAAAACCCTTACTATGGTGTCTTCCAAGCCGTACACCAGGTTCCGGCTTGAAATATGAGCTTTCCAACAAGGAGGGTGAGTGGAACGACTTGTCTACTTTCCAAGCCAGAGACAGGCCTGAAGAACACACTTGGAATCTTGCGTGAGGCTCTGCTGTGAGTTGAGAATTCCATTCTGGAGAACCATAAGCGCTCATCACTTTCCGGCACTCAGCATTTTTATTTTTTATTTTAAATTCCGTCCACACACCATTCTAACATGCTCTTGATTGGATCAGGTGAACAATGGCCCCCACGGGAATCGGATATCAATGGGTCTTCTATGCACACTAGTAGTATCACCAACAACACGTCGCCATGGACATACAAAAACGATTCCTTGAACCCTAATCTCCAGCCGTCAAATTCTCATTCAAGGAGACGAGGAGCATCTCAAAATTCTATTCCGGGCGCTTCGTCGCTGCCTCCTTATCATCCAGATTACAGAGAGGGCGACCAAGGCGTCTACACTCCGGACCGTTACGAGGGCGATAGTGAGAGCTCGGACGAGGAAGAATCGGCGCCAAGAGGGAGGTTACATATTCGCAGAGGTTCTGAAGGATATGAAATTCGTCCGGAAGGGAGGGAAGAAATGTTAAGACAATACTTGACAGAGTTGGGTGAAGAACCAGGTCGATACTTTCGTTATATTCCTCAACCAGACAGCGATCGAAGCGCCTCTGAGGATGATGATGTACCGCTTGCGCGGCATAGAGAGATAATTGGACAGCAGTAATTTATTATAATAAATGGGATCAACAATCGGATACATAGTCTTGCTATTTTAAACATTAAATGTGCCTATAAACATAAAATCCATGGTGGGCAAGAAGTTAATTATATATTACAATTTTACTCGATTATCACTTCGAATCCGAAGCCTCATCGAAAGACATAGCAGAAACACGCTGGCAGATATCATCTGTCATGACAAGGGCTGGTGTCACTAATTCCTCTATCAAACTCTTCATCCCTTCATGATTTTCCAAACATCGACTACGAAGAGCATCAAATATAGGCTGAACATTTTTATGTAGGTGTTCGATGATGATGGATTGCATATGCAAAAGAATGCCGTCCAGTTGAGCTGGCTGCAATGTAGCAGTAGACATATTGGGTGTTTTACGTCGGAGGTGGAGATTCTGCAATTGATCTGTCATCTCCTGGAGTTTGGTCCTATCCTCCTGCCTCCATTTCTCAAACTGTGAAAAGTGAGTTTCTGCCTAGAGAAGAGTAAAAATCAAATCAAGTTTCGAATTGATCCAGCATTACCTCGGCGCACAACTTGTCCATTGCTCGTGTCTCATTCTCCAATTGCTCGCGCTCTTGTTCAAGCTCATGGATTTTGGATAATAACTCCGCAGCTCGGATTGCCTGTGCCGAAAGATTGTCACCAACAAGATTGGTAGTGGAGGAGAGTGCGCCAGATCGACCCCCCCTTGTTAAAGGAGGGTGTAGTTGGCATGGATCCTGGAGGCCAACAGGCAGATCTTTGAGATCAGCAATGGTGGTGTAGACATCAGAATAGAGATGTTCTGCAGTGGTTAGAACTCGAGTATCAAGTTCACTTGTAGAGTTTTTAATTTCATTCCAAGACCAGTTGCCACGCTCCACGAGTTGTCGAACTGTAAGTTGCGGTTCAACCGGGGCAGCGGAATCACCCTGGATTGGTACTGGAGGTGGATCATGTTGGGCAGCAGCTTTTTCCATGAGAATACGTTTGTTTAATTCAAGATCTGTAAACCAATCTCTGAGTTCTGCCGTATATGCCGCAATCGTCTTCTTTGTTAATATAGGGCCTGGAGTCTTGCGATTTCGCGAAGCAAATTCAGGTAGCTCAATTAGCGACGTCAGAGCTCGCTCCAACCGGCGTTTAGCTTCCTGTACTCGGAGGTTGAGCTTGGCACGATGATGGTCCAAGATGACTCTAGTTGCATGAGATGCTCGTTCGTATTGAGCAGATTCCTGTGTTCGTTTCCACCGGGCGTGATCGCGTTGAGCACGTTGTAACTCGAGCTGCAGGATAACAACAGTTGAAGTATGTCTAGAAAAGAAGTGCTGGTCAGCTACGTTGTCAGAGGTTACGCAGAACAGACATGATGCGGAAACCAGGTATCAACTCACTTCAAAACTTGAGAGAAGAGATCTGCACGACCTTTTGGTCCTTGGACTGTCTTAGTTGAAAAGGGCGTTGGTTTTGCTTGAGTCCGGGTTACAGGCTGGATTTGTTCTGCCTCCTTATCTGGCTTCTTCATGCATTGGAGTGCCAACTTTATCAAGCTTCCATCTTCAGATGGTTGAGTTTTCTTCTTCCTTGATGGCAAGGGCAACGGGAGCGGACGTGCAGGCTTCGATGTAACGGTGAAAGGCGGCGGAGTGTTGCGTGAAAGAGGGGGCGGAGCAGCAGCAGATTCCCGTTTGTTGTGGCTGAGATGAATAGGCTTGAAAGAACCAACTATTCTTGAAGGCGAAGAATCCCTCATTTCGACATCTTCCCTTTGCCTCTCCTTTCCTTTACCTTTTTGGTCGTTGCTATTTGAAACCGTACTGGTATTACCACCTGCCTTCCCTCCACCCCATCCATCCACACTTCCGCCCCATTCATTTGCCCCACCGCTGCCCCATCCTCCACCTCCACCTCCACCACCGCCCCATCCCACATTTTTATCTACACCCCAGCCATCTGTAGCATCGGTACCCCATGACCAACTCCCTCCGTCATTGCCCTCAGTGCCCCATTTACTGGTCTCGCCCTTGTCACTTGTTCTATCCCAGTCATTTGAAACGCTTGAAATTGGGGATCCAGCGATTGCATCTTTCCTCGTGGACGAAGAACCCCATTTTCTTGCCGTCGAGCTGTCGTCTGCTTCGGGTTTCTTTGAGTCCAAAGACGAACCCCACAAACTTGTGTCCCAATCTTTTGAGGTTGTTTTCGGCGGTCCACCCATTGAACTCTTTCCAAACTTTCCTCGTGAATGAGATGGCCCCGAAGACCGATTATGATTCTATTAGGTGTAGGAAAAAAATGTCAGGATGTTAATGAAATGAAAGTCGTGAAATGAAATTTAGCCTACAACATCAGAGGTTTGCCGACGGACGGCCTGTGCCCAAGCAGGATCGCCCGGATGGATAAAAGCGCACTCGATTCCTTTCGCACATCCCCGCTTGACAGTGTAGCCATCATCGTCAAAATTCTAGAGAAGTGGTGTAAGCGCAATGCAACGCAAGAGAGCAGGATCTTTACGCGACAACGGAACGGCATTTTGTTATGAATTCGATGGGAGTGATGGTACTGTATAATATGAAAAGAGTAGTACTATCACATGATCATGTCTGCACTCTAATCAGTACTAATGGCTGTGATACCAGAGAGCCTGCTTATTGAAGTCTGTGTCGACTCCGTGCAGTCTGCCATCGCGTCGGTGTGCTCGCTCAGTTCTTTCTGAGCTCTGGCTCTAATTTGAGAATCCTTTTTCAGTGCTGTCAAAGGCGGTGCTGACAGAATTGAGGTATGCGCAAATCTTGGCGTTGGGAGTGGTACTACGCCGACTCCTGGCCTCTTAAAGTCTATTCAAAACGTTATAGATGTGCCTATCATGGTTCGCCTTTCTTGTCGCTGCTTTCAAACATCATTCCCGAATATATCCGCAGGTTATGATTAGGCCTCGTATAGGGGATTTCCTGTATTCAAAGCCTGAATTGATGGTCATGCTAGAAGATATCCATGCTTTCAAGGATATTGGCAATATACGAGGCTTTGTTTTAGGTGTTTTGACTAAAGATGGACGCGTTGATGTTGAATGCATGAAAATGTAATTGATTTCTTACTGTCGTTTATTAGAAGTTCCCTAACAAGACTCTAGGCTTGTTGACGAAGTTTTACCACTTGAAGGTGGGGGAGAATATGATACTCGACAATAGTTAAATGAAATTCATCTGTTACAAGTTTGTTTTCACAGGGCCTTCGACATGACAAAAGACGCGACCGAAGGTTAGTTCCTTATATGCGTTCAAACCCATGTTACCGGTTCAAAAAAATCTACACAGCAATGTACGACATTGCTGATATTGGAGGAATATCCCGCATTCTGACAAGGCAAGTTAAGTTATGTCATTACGCCACCTAGATTTTTACCAGAGGTTCATGACAGTGGACAAAAAGCAATAGCCCCAGAAGGTATCTCCATCTTAGAAGGGCTTTTCAATACGAGAAAGGAGCTTGTCGAAGATGATGCGTGGGGATTGACTATAATGCCAGGATCAGGTATTAACCACAAAACTCTCCCTTTGATTCTACAATCTCTGTTACCACTTGGGCTGCGAGAGATTCACCTGAGTGGTGGAAAATGGACACCAGGAGGCATGGCATTTCATCGAGATGGGATGGGAATGGGCAGTGGTGATGATGGAGAGTGGGGAGTGTGGCGTACACATGAGTCGGAGGTGCGGAAGGTTAGAGAAGTCGCTGACGTTGCTTGGAATGAATATATCTCAACAGTAGCGGCTGATCATGAGAGTAGCACTCAGGAGGTGTATTAAAACGTGTATGCGTCCTATATCCGATGCCTATAAAACGTGCTTCTTATTTCGATTTGTCAAGTCAGGGCTTATTTCGCTCATGCCACCACCTTCGACTCGAAACCCACCTGGGCGCGTCGGCAAGACCCCCGCCCAACCCAAAATATGGTGGGCTAATGCTCTCTTCTTCATCTTGGTACACGTCGGGGCTCTGGCAGGAATATATTACTTTCCTCCTTGGGCGACAAAAAGAGCAACGCTAGTATTGTGGTTCATGACTTGGCAGTTGTCGGACTTTGGGTGCGTGAATAGCCATCCAAGTTGTCTCGCTAAACGTTCCTTCCACCCAGAATTACGATAGGTTACCACAGACTGTACTCCCACAAGGCGTTCCGGGCTACGATTGGCGTTCGTATTGTTTTGGCTGTCTTGGGCTCATCCGCCTTTCAAGGCTCTATCAAGGTAAGTTAGTCTCTTAGGCTCCAGCTATATGCTACCCTTTTCTCACGCGTTCCATTTACAACTTAGTGGTGGTAAGTCGCGCTAAGTTTGACATACATCCTGTCAACTAACCAATTCTCCTCAAGGTGTCTTCGCCACAGACTGCATCACGTACGCGCTTGCAACCAACCTCTATAAATGGTCCACTTGGTTGAAAGTTTACTAACGCCAGAGATTTACCGATGATCCCGTACATGATCCGTAAGAACAGACTCCTCACTGTCTTTGGGCAAGAACATTTTTTGACATCGAGACAGTTATGCTGCGACGCGTGGGCTGTTCTACTCACACATGGGATGGATCTTTTATAAGCCGACATATGAGCGCATGGAATTGGTAGAACGCGACGATCTGAACAATGACCCCGGTTTGTTCTCCATCCAGATGATCTTGGGGTATTCATAATGAACGGTGGTTTTATAGTGGTGCGTTTTCAGCACAAGTACTACGGTCAGTATATCAAGGTCTTCCTTAGCAATAAGGTTCCTGACGAGGATTTGCAGTTCCTCTGGCTTTGACTTGTGGATTTGTCTCTCCGACTTTATTGGCTTCCCTTTGGCACGATCCAATGGGTGGGTTTGTCTGGGGTAGCTTGATCGCGAGACTTTGTAGTAAGTGAATCTTTTGAATGTCGCTTCGAAGAACAGACCGTTCAACGTCGGGTTTCAATAGTTTGGCATTGCACATTCCTCGTCAACTCGTTAGTCGCTTCACATTCAACTTCGACGCGCATATAATCATCCTTAATGATCAGATTAGCACATTGGGACGGTCTGCAGCCCTACTCGGATGAAGATACTTCGAGAGGCAACCTCGTCAGTGATATAGTATTCCCAAATGATTCTAATCCTAATCATAGTGGCGTGTAGCTTCTCGCCCTTCTGACCGGTGGCGAAGGAAATCACAACTTTGTAAGTGACGATCTTAATTGAAGCCAGCTTATTATTTGACTGAGAGTGGCTTGCAGCATGTCAGTTCAAATCTGAACATTTACTATGCTCGATATCTGACTTTTTGCCATAGCATGCTTTTCCTCATGACTTCCGATCAGGTCCGTCTTCTATCGACTGGGATCCAAGCAAGTGGATTATTTTGGCGCTGTACAAGCTCGGTCTCGTCACCTCTTTGCGACGCGTAAGAGACGGTGACCAAAAAGAAGCCATAGAGTATATGCACCGAAAGGGAACTCTCGGTCTGGTTGAGCTGAAAACCGATACCTGGAATGGGGAAGTATGGAACACCAATCAGGTTCAAGAATACGTTCAAAAACTGCCAGGCAATTGTGTCGTCTTGATTGATGGCTTCGCGGTGGATGCGACCTCATACTTCTGTGACCATGTATGCTGATAACTTTCGATTCAAGATTCTGGTGTCTAATTTCCTCTCTCTCTGTAGCCTGGAGGAGCCATCCTCCTGAGAAAATATTCTGTAAAATTAGAAACGGACGTGGACGCATGGCGCGATGCTGACTGGGCTTTCAATGGGGGTTTGAACAACCATTCTCGAGCTGCCAGGAGGCGAATGCAAGAATTGAGAATTGCCAAAGTGGTATACTAGACTTGTGTGTATCTACTGAAAAGGGGCTGCCTGAACGAGCCTAAAAACTTGTACTACTAGATAGATAACTTAGATAGGCCATATAGGACCATTGTAACTTGCGATTGTAATAAACAGGGGTAATCATTCAACGCGTATTTGCACGTGACCATTGTGGCCAATTTACAGTCAATTGAAGTGCTGCCCTGGATAATTTACCGCTCCTGCCACTCAGCAAGTTGCCGCATTCGACCTATACTAGGCGTTATACGAGGGTTTGAAATGTCGAAGCGCGAGCATGGAAAGATGAATGGTTCTGGAGAAAATGACGGAACGAGACATAAGCGACGTCGGGACGTACGGGGATCATCTTCAGACGTGGATATCAGTGCGTCTGATCCCATTGTTGAAGAGACCAGGGTTGGTGGGCTAGAGGATGCTGAGAAAGTGAAGGAGGACGGATTGAGACTGTGGCAAACTGTGAAGGATGCAGTCAACAAAGAGTAAGTGTCAACAACAGTTCTTCCTTATTCGTTCTCTCACACTTCATTCATCAGGGGCAGGTCTCTTTCTTTCGACTTTATTCGTAAACCTTCAAAGCGTCTCTATCCGGATTATTATGCTCTTATAAAACATCCCATTGCTCTCGATGATATTAAAAAACAACTCGATACAGGCGGTTACTCTTCCATAGAAACCGTCAAGGACGACTTTGAACTCTGCTTTTCAAACGCAAAACAGTATAATCAGACGGAAAGCATCATTTTTCAGGATGCAAAAGAGTTACTGGTCAGTCAAAACCTGGTTGTCTCTTCTGGTCTTACCGTTTCTCATCCGTCAAAACAGAGACTCGTTCATAAGACATATAGTAAATTGGTGCCGAGTGAAGAGGTTGTGGAGAACGGAAAGTCAAAGACACCGAATCTCAATCGCTTGATCAAGGCAAGGCTAGAAAAATTAGTTGGCAAGACAGATTCAACGTGCGTTATGCCCTTTTGCAGTCAATGGCTCCTCTGTTCAACTATGACATGAAGTGGACGAAATTTATCAGATGAATTCATGCAATTGCCCTCAAAGAAATCGTGGCCTTATTATTACAAGGAGATCAGAAAACCTCAATGCTTCGAAAACATCTTTGTGCGGCTTATTTTGTCATCTCCTCACACACTTCATCTCACTGGCTGCATAGAAACGAATTAAACGTAAGGAATACCAAAGTTCGAACGATTTTGCTGCAGATGTCGAACTGGTCTTCTCCAATGCCTTGACGTTCAATCAGGATGAGACTCCTATCTGGCATGATGCCATGGCTCTCCGAGTAACTTTATTCATAACACTCTTTCTTCAATGACTGAACTCATGATTTTATCTATCTATAGGATTACTTCCGTCAACTCATGTCGGACTTGCCACCGCCGCATTCTCTCTTGGAATATGCCCGACCGTCAAATAAGATCAAAATCAGGCCTCCCCAGACTGCTCAACCGATAGCGTCTAATTCAACTATTCAGAATCCGAAACCTGAACCGGCAGTTTCTTCCTCTCTATTTCTTCGCGTTCCAGCACAGAACGCGAAATCCGCACCCCAAGCAGCTGCACCAGCCACCCCTGCTGCCCCTATCGCTGCCCCAGCTCTTCCTTCAACAGTTCCAGCACCTAAAAAAGCTCCTGCTCCCAAAGTTTTAACTGCACAGGTACAACCACAAGCGCCGACTCCCAAGCTGCCGGCACAAACTGTCTCATTCATCAATGCCACCCCATCGCATTATCCGAACGCATCTTACTTTCCTCAAGCAGCTGCAGCTACAACGAGCACGACATCGGCCACTCCACCCATTCTAAGCTCTATCATGAACACACACACACAGTCGGCATCACAATCTCCTGTGACATTACCTCCGAATCATCAGCTAAAGTCTGTAAGTCTTCGGATCGAACCTCGAGGACGAACGTTCGATTTGGACCATAAATTTGGAGTGAAGAGTTGGGCCGTACGTTTAATGCCAGGGGAAACGAATATTCTCCTCTCCAACGTCTCATTTTTGGGTGATGAGGAAGATGAGAGCAGCGGGGATGAAGAAGCTGATATTGAGAAACATGAAGAAGAAGAAGATGTTGATATGGATGTGGATATTGAGGCAGACGCGCCTTTACCCGTGAAGAATGGACGAAGGAAAGGGAAGGGGAGGGGAAGGGGTAAACCCGCCAAAGTTTCTACGGTTACGACTAGACAGGCTGCTGCAAAGACGATAAAACAACCGAAGAAAGCACCCTTGAAGATTGGGGAAGTGCAGGTCAAGCTAAATGGAACGTTGCTGAAAGAGCAACCCGAACAAGCTGGGCAGTGGAGTATCAACGTTTCTGTTGGATCGAGTGTTGTCGAGGTGGGCGAGGTAGGAGGTATGCTTTGGAAGGTGTATATTGAGAGGATAGGACCCGTCTGAATAGTGCAGAATTGTTTATTTTTTTTGTTCGACCCTTCCCCCTCTATTCCTTCGTTCCTCTGTTACCGGTTTGCCATACATAATTCCCTTGTTAATGTCGTTCCGAACATTTTTTTGGGTTCTTAAGCTCTGTATTATATGAAATATATATGACTATATATACATGAAGATTGCTTACAGTACCAGAATTGAAATTAATACAGGCTCAGATGACTCGATGGCTCGGTTTGCTTATTCGCAGAAGTACACCTAGAGGCACAAGTTAATTATATATAAAAGACAATCCACTATCCAAATTACAGTCTGCAAATACACTCAGAATCGACAGAACGGGCGCTTAAAACTTACATCTTTCCAATGGTAACGCATTCGAACCAAAGTTTCTAGGTTTTATGGCAAACCTCTTGATCACCAACCTTTCTTGTCAAACTCGTCAAGTATATCCCTGGTAGTCTCCAATTTGGTTCTAAAGTTGATTCCCAAGATTCGCTGTTGCTTGGAACTATCGTAGATTGGAGGTTGTTGATCCACAATAATTTCAGCAGGGAATGTGCAGGATAGGGAGGGTGAAACCGTGTTCGCAGCGTCAACTGTAAATGAATGACGGCCATGAGATCAAAATATCAACGATATAGCTTGGAAAATAGTTACCCCAATCTTGCCAGGTCCAGTTATCTATATGCATGATATCGTAAGATGGGCAATATAGATAGATATAGGAGTGTTCAGGGAACATACCAGGGGCTGAAACTATGATTCTCTCGCCACCCGCTGCGCTTTTCTCCAAAGAAAGCACATGTCCAAGGGCACAATCACGTACGTCGATCCACGAGCCGGTTAGATTCAGAGGTATGACTTCAACAGCCTTCGTAGTTTTGCCGATTGCGAAAGCCCACGCCTTCATCGCGGGATTCAAACTATCTGCAGACGTGACTTCCTGGATGGGCGGCTGCACATGTGATCTTCAGACCAACGATTGACGTTTGCTGGATAAGGAAACACTTGCCCCGAAAAGCTATTTGGGATCGATAGGAGCAGTCAAAGGTAATATCTATGGAAAAAAAAAAATGACGCACGAAAGAAGGAGTGATAGTTGTCAAGTCCCATTGCAATTCAGATTTGTGTTCTTCGTAAAATTTCCATGCACCTAGTTACCAGAACCAGCATCAGCAAGAGAGGGGAAGGTAGGTATTGACAAGAGATATACGTTTCTCAGCCAAAGTCTTTGAAGCAGCATAGATTACGACAGGTGGAGTCTTTTTGCCAAGCTGCTCGACGAGCCGAATAGCGTCCTCGTTGAAGTGAAGTTCAGTGTAGGTAGTGCCGGGTGGGGCCGTCATTGAAATTACAGCTCCAGTGGACGAGGTAATGATGATACGTTGCACTTGAGACCTAATCTATGCCGTCAGGCTTGATATAATACATGTAGAGATCACTCGTACTTTGCCGCACTCTTGAGTATACTGAGTGTTCCCTGGACGGCAGGTACGAGGAAGTCTTACGTTAAGCTTGTATTAGAACGAATTTGTGAAACAACTGAGCCGAATATCCCTTACCTTGAGGATCCTCCACGTTTGGATGGCAAGGAGATGCAGTATGCACAACAGCGCCCATCCCCTTGATTGCTTCATCAAATGATCCTTCCTAAGTAGTACCAAACCAGCTCACGTTAAGTCCTGAATAAGATAATATTCACTCACCTTTGCTATATCTTCAACAACTACAACGTCGATTTTATCACCATAACCAAGCAAAGTAAAGTATTCAATGACATGTTTTCCCTTGTCAGCAGAGCGGACAGTGCCTCGAACAGAGAAGCCTCTCTCGAGAAGAATGCGCACCACCCACATGGCGAGGAATCCATTTGCGCCCGAGACTAAAACTTTGGCTCCTTTTTCGACAGCTGGCATTTGGTTCAGGTGAAAACAATTCAGACCTATTGTAAAGCATTGCTCTGATATAAGTAGTAGTTGGCTGGGCCATAATGATCGGCATGAATCGACCGGCAGACCCTTGCCTCAAGACAAGTCCAGGATCTAAGCTTCATCATATTCTTTATATCTTGCCACCACCACCTGGGTGTGGCCGTATTAGTAGAAACAGGTACTTCAGTTTTTCAAATCGCAGTGGGCGCAGTTCGAAAGTTTGATTTGCTCACGTTGTTGTCACCAGACAACATCAGAATTTGATTGACGCAGCCACAAGCTCTCCAAAGTATGTCACCGACAGCCACAACAGTGACCAACGAAGTTAAAGCTGAGGTTTCCCTGAAGAAGCCACTCGAGAAAAAGTCACAAGCGAATGCTCATAATGCTCATGAGAATGAAGCCCCGGCAGACGATCTTGATGGGGAAGAGAATGATGATGGGGAAGATGAGGTAGGAGGGGACGGCCCTGCAACAGGTGAGTGTTTACAAATTATCGACGAGCTGTTGTCAAAGTTGATCACCAATGGTAAGGCGACGCAAAGAAGAAGAAGAAGAAAAAGAAGAATAAGAAGAAGAAACTGGAACAATCAGATCCACCGCGTGTTGGCTTGTCCAAGCTTTTCCTCACTGGTATTTATCCAGAGGGCGAGATACAACCTTACAAGGACGAGTATGTACTCTTTTCCCAGCTTGCTTTATCTAACAGACGAACTGATGCATGTATAAACAGTAATACCTGGCGGATTACCTCTGAAGAGAAACGATATGAAGAGAAAATAGCGAATGAAGATCCGGAAATTACATACAACGATATCCGTCGTGCGGCGGAGGTGCATCGTCAAGTACGGCAGCGTGCTAGGAAGTTCATCCGACCTGGATTGACGATGACGGAAATCGCAGAGTTTATTGAGGATGGCACGCGTGCACTTGTAGAGGAGAATGGGTTCGAGAGTGGAATTGGTTTTCCAACGGGTTTGAGTTTGAATAATTGTGCAGCTCATTATACGCCAAATGCTGGGGATACTGTTGGTAAGTTTGAGTTTCTCTGATTCATCGATGATATGGACTTATTTTATGTCAGTCCTGCAACAGGGAGATGTGTTAAAAGTGGACTTTGGTGTCCATGTGAATGGCAGAATTTTGGATTCTGCCTTTACACTTTCGTTTGATCATACGTATGACAAGTTGATTGAAGCGGTCAAGGCAGCTACGGATACTGGAGTTCGGGTCAGTGGTTCACCTATTATCCACCTATTCATATTGGATGCTGATAAAGAGATATTGCAGGAAGCGGGCATTGACGTGCGGTTAGGCGAATTAGCTGGAGCAATCCAGGAAACGATGGAATCTTATGAGGTGGAAATCGGAAGCAAAGTCGTCCCAGGTTTGTTGTTCTATTTATTTTTTGGTGGAGATGAGTATTGAGATCCAAACTTCGAGTGAAACCAATCGAGAACCTGAGTGGGCATTCAATAAACAAGTACCAAATTCACGGTGGAAAATCTGTGATGTTAGTAAAAAACGACGACAATACAAAAATGGAAGAGGGAGAGTACTTTGCGATTGAGACATTTGGATCTACAGGTCGGGGTAGAATTGTCGAGAGCGTGAGTACTATGGAAAGTGAATACGCTGAATTGATGATTGATGATATGTAACAGGGAGATTGTTCGCACTATGCGAGGAGAGTGGATGCACGAAACGTGCCCCTTCGGTGAGTACTTGCTAAATATGACAAGTTATCATGTCCTAGAACAACTTTTTCTTTTAATTAGCCTCACATCTGCCAAATCGTTGCTAAAATCTATCAACAAAAACTTTGGAACGCTCCCTTTCTGTCGGAGATATCTTGACCGAGCTGGCGAGAGCAAGTACTTGCTTGCGTTGAATAATCTAGTTTCCCAGGGGATTGTCCAAGATTATCCTCCATTGTGTGATCAGTTGGGTTCCATGACGGCTCAATTTGTGAGTTACCATGGTGCAAGATTGTATTGGTATGGAGCTGAAATGATTTGTAGGAGCATACCATATTACTTCGGCCGACAGTGAAAGAGGTCGTGAGCCGCGGAGATGATTACTAATATTGATACTAGTGATGTAGTTGATCATGTGATCTGGGGTAGTTGTGAATCAAAGGTCGTCTCCCTTTGACTTAGACTTCATGCATTCATGTCGCACTGGCTGTTCACTAAAGTAAAGACCACCGCTCCCATACGACAACCAACCCCCGCTCAATCTCTGCTCCATTATCAGTCTAATGTTCCCCCACCATCAGCTCGTGTAGATCCGAAACTACTAAGACTCCAGCCAAGGCGGCCGCTCCATCTCTGGGATTACTGCAAATTTGGCGCCTTTGTTGCTAGCAAAGGTACTTGCATCGAGATATGTATTGAAAAGCTCATGACAGAACTGCCGACAGCGACGGAAGTCACCTCCGACGTTCTCTCACATCATATATGGGGTCCACGTCGTCAATCATGGGGCATCGAAATGACAATCGTCAGCAGCCTCATCCGAGGTGCAGAGAGACATAGTGCACTTGTCGACATTGCAAGCTTTTTGTCATTTTTTCCAAAGTGTCCTCATCCTTACTCAAGATCACAGGAAACTATACGTATGCTCATGAGTATTGGCGGACTCGTACCACTACCTTCTGATGCCCTCGTCACTCCGGTTACGTTTCGAGTAAGAAAACGTAATCTCCGAGGCATACTCGCAGACTTGGATGCAATGGAAGACGGTCAACGGGAACTCTGCGGCGAGTGGGTTGTCGGTAGGAAGACATGGCAACGAATGCAGACTGAATGGAAGGCTGCCAACAAGTCCAACCCGACGTCTCCTCAACTCAACAGCAATTTCTCTAGCTGGGATACTGATAGTGATTCACCCAGGGTAGACTCCAAAAGGAAGGAACGCGTAGTTCTCTACATCCATGGAGGTGCGTTCAGCCACCTGCTGATCAGTAGGCCTGATCCTGGACTCTGTGTTGATGCGGTGTTTTTCAGGTGCATACTACCTGTCAAGCGCAGCCGCACAACGGATCATATCAATCCCACTAGCCAAGTATACAGATTCGCGCGTTTTTGGCAAGTTGGGCCCAATCTAGCAAATAGTCATCTTTCTCACGTCTTTCATAATAAACAGCAATCGATTACAGGTTGGCGCCGGAGACATGCTTTCCAGGACCCTTGCATGATGTCGTCTGCGCCTATCTGCGTCTCGTCGAAGATCTGCATATACCACCAGAAAATATCATTATATGCGGAGACAGTGCCGGAGGTGGTCTATCCCTTGCCTTGCTCATGTACCTTCGTGATAACGGCTACACGCTGCCATCGGGCGCCATCCTTATATCACCCTGGGTAGGTGAGTGTTGCGGTTTACTGGTCTTTTCCTATTGTGATCATCCATCTTGTTTTGGTAGATCTCACGATGAGCTGCGAATCATGGGATTCCAATGCCCCATATGATGTGGTCCCTTTTCCAGCAGCTGACAATCACATGAATCCCATCGCACTATACCTGGGCGAAAATATAGAAATGTACCTCACTCATCCATATGCTAGTCCACTCTTTGGAGATTTCAAAGACCTCCCACCATTGCTAATACAAGCCGGGGATGCGGAAGTGTTGAGAGACGAGATAATATTGTTAGCCCACAAGGCTACACTGGCAGGTGTGCAAGTGAGGCATGAATTATACGACGATGCTGTAAAGCTTTCTCTGTTTCTTTGTCTTTGCGTGTTTCTTACCTGGCCATCAGATCCACGTATTTCAGGCGTATCCATTTCTTGATGCTTCACGCCGTTCTTTCGAGTCGATGCGTAATTTCGTGCGTAAGATGCTACCTCAATATCAAAGTCGATCGCCACAAATGCTTGGCGTGATTGCCGAGCGAGGGCTAGAACGGGAAATAGAGAACGAGCGTGCTGTCGTCGTGGGTGGAGATGGAGTAGAGGCCCAGGCGTCTGATGATAAGCAAGCTCGAAAGGACGAGTTTGGGCTGAGCTCGAAGCATGGAGAGAAAGAGTTGGAGAAGACGGGAGCAGCGAGCGGAAAGGTCTGCAGCAGCTCGGATGAGGACAGTGATCATATTCCAAGTTGGGTCAAGTCTCCGGGCTGGCCTGCTCTATCCTTTGGCGTCGGCTCGCGAAAGGAAAGCACCAAGAAGCATGGAATCGAACATATCGAGGACATCGATATCCCGCCTTTGAGTCTCCTTCCTCCCTCACTGCATCCCTTGTCAATGCCACCAACACCTACATCATCATCAACCACCATGAAGTCAACTCCCAAGGTGTCAGTTCAGCCTCCGCCTTATTCTGCTCCTTTGCCTCTACCCTCTATCTCGAGTCCTCGGAGGATCAAGTCTACCACCTCCCTTTCTACTTTTGCTTTACAGCTAAAGAATCAAACGGTGCCAGAATTACACCCACACGACGTTCGGCCTCGTCACCACCACCGGAAGCACAGCGCGTCTTCCTATAACTTCTCTACTAACCCGTTCACGCTACATCACACCATACCTCGACCAACTACTTTCAAGGGTCCACCAAGGAATCTGGTCATGTCAACCATCCAATCATAACCGACGCACGTTGTATCGCTGGCTATCTCTTGGCGATTGTCTTCTACTATGAGGCGATCTTTGGCGTTGATAATGACTGGGAAGAATCATAATACAATATTACTGCAGGGTTGTTGATGAGTCAGTTGCAAATGTTAAGGTCCTCGTATGGGGACACGCGGCCTGGCCTCTGCAAAACCGACGACAGCGGGTTAGCGCCCAACCTTGAAATCTTCATCATCTGGGCTCTGGGAGCTTAGCCGCTGGCGACAATGGAGAGTCCTAAGTGCTTTTTATTTTAATTTACCCATTTCTATACACTTTCCATGCTCTCGACATGAAGGGCGAGTAATTGTGCTGTAGGCCCACACTGATCGGCTTACCCAACTACACCAGCACGGCTGTATCATCTATCTTGCTGTATCATCTATCTTATACACATTATTCCCCTGTAATCCCTCGTCAAGAGTAGTATTTATAATGTACCCACTGAAGTGCAGTAAACAAATTACCTGGACATCCGCAAAAAGTCATTCCGAGTCAGATAAAAGATATTAGCTCGCTATTATCTCCAGTCCTTTTCTATGAATCTCCAATTCCTCAATCACATTCATAAGCGCATTACACTCCCAATTTCCGAATATGAACCCTTCATAAAGCATAGTTGTTGCTAGCCACGCGACGAACACAGTGAACAGAAGGAAGATGGGGTTGATCCATGAGTGTGGAAGCCACACCGAGCTGATGACAACTCCAAAAAGGATTACGAGGCATAAACCGAAGATCAAAAGTTCTTTGCGTGATCGTACACGTGAGAAACGGTAGCATGAAGTAAGTGCCTGGATGATGGTAGCAATTGATTCGTTGGAAAGTTCTCTTGGAGGGGGCGGTAGGCGAGAAGAGGAAGACTCGCCCAATTCTTCTTCGGCTACATGGATGATTTCAAATGTAGCTTCAAGTCCAAAATGGTCAGAGTAGGAGAATGTATGTCCTGGAACGGGGTCCATGAAGACTACTTTGGAGGATGTGGCTTTGAGGATGGGCGATTGTTGGTTTGGGCGGTTGGGTTGACGGTATAGGACGTAGTCGAGACGTTTTCCCCAAGTTCCTCGGGCGTAGCCTTTCCCTGCAGACCAGGAGTTTAGAGGGGAGTCGGCTGTGATGCCAAGATTTTGGACGGCTTCGAGGGGGGTGAATGCTGAGACGGTGTCGGTGTTGGGATGAGCAACTTTCCAGGCGTCGGTTAGAGAGGCGTGGTCAAGTATGACGGTCATGGGTAAAGTTGTTGGAATACTGTTGAAGTCACCGAGCTAAGAGTAGGTTTAGCTATTAGAGGAATATGGAAAGGAGGAAGTAGGAATACAGCGACGACATATTTCCCACCTTCTGCAGCTTGTCTAGCGAGTTTTGCGAACTCCCATGCGTTCACGAGACGGTGGGCTCTGTTGTGTTCTGGTCCACTCTCGCCTCCTTTGGCATAGAGCTAGAATGGGGGTCAGCTTAATCACCATGTATAGTGAAAACTTGACATACTACTTACATGTGTATTGAATATTTGGACTCGGCCAAGTATAGGATGAAGAATGACAACACTGGCTGCCGCTTTGCCTACGAACCAGTCTCCTCCAGCGACATCGAGCGGCGTGCCATTGAGGGAGTAAGGGTAAATTGATGTTGATACGAATGGCCAGCGACTGAAGATGGCAAGCCCTGCGCCTAACGCACCACTAAAACGAGGCGAAGAAAACGTTTACTTATTCTCTCAAAAAAAATGGTACTTGGGAAATCAAGAACATACCTGTAGAAGAATTTTGAATGTGGCAAACGTTTAGAAACGCTCTCTCGAACATGTTCATAATGAGCAAAGACCCAAATCTCCTGGAGAGCGATGATATCGTGGTTAGAATTTGCGAGTTCCCGTGCAATGCCCTCGATGCGTTCTGCCAGGCTCTTCGCTACATACTTGAGACCCCTGTGACGATTGGTATCTTAGAATGTTCAGTACGACGTTAAGAGGAAAAAGATACCAGCAATTGAGAGTGAGAACACGAATGTGCTGTGACATGAGCGTAAGGAACCAATCCTATCTTTTAACTTGAACCACGATGTCGACACCAGCCAACCTGACTCCCAACGAGTGTGTTCATCGCCTCTCCATCCATTTCTCCCGCAATATACTCAAAAACTTCTCTCCACCTCTATGTATCTCAGCATCGAAATCGCCACAAGAGCCGCAGACCATTTCACCCGTATCTACTACACCGCCTATGACTCCGACACACGACTAGCCGACCTCCCACCTTTTTATCGCCCAAGTTCATCCTTGACATGGAACGGAAAGCCATTTCAGGGTACAGATGGATTAAAGCAGCTAGTTCTGAAAATGCCCATGACGAAGCATGAAGTGCAATCTTTCGATTGTCATCCGATACCAGGTTAGCTACGACTGTGGCTCTTGGTATTAAACAACCACTCAGTCACATATCTTCTTTTTTCTGTAGGAGCACAACCTCCGTCGCTTCTGATAACCGTGTCAGGGAACGTTACACATGGCCTCGGCCCATTGGGAAACCCGCCAGACACACCCGCACGATCGATAGAGGGCCACCCCCGTGTCTTCTCCCAAACGTTCATCCTCGTACCAGACCCAACAGTACCACCAACCAAACCGGGAGAAGTCGCGAAGTATTACGTGGGTGCAGACGCGCTTCGCTTTGTTGGATAAATTATATGCAAGTTTTATATTTTTATGATGCATGTTTTTTGCTCTTTCTAATAACTGCATCATAGCAGCATTCTTGTTACATGTATTTTGTATAGGCCATTTACCGGCCATAACACGAAGCATTAGCTGTCGTTTTGCATCTTAACTCAACGGGATGCTCTTCCAAATATTGTATTATGAGTCACTTAGAAACACCATGCTTGTGCAGAACAAAATGTACCTCAAAACTCTTAGTATTTCCATCGTTTGTATCCTTTCCTTTGTCGCGCGTCTCAATATAGAAAAAGTTGTGCTCATAATTATATTATTTTATGGTGGTTGAATTACACATTGGATATATGCTGAAGACAATGATAGATACAACACCGAGGAATACATTTAACCGAATGTTTGACTCTGTAGAACAAGAAATGAGCATCCAAGATCCCAGCAGAGAACTTTGAAAAAAAAAAAAACATACAGAACGAGCACTGCGCTTGATTTTCGACAACCGCCATTCGTCGGGTTTCTCGTACTTGTTGAATAGTGGCTCAATCTTCTCTTGTCTCTTCCGTTTACTGATCTTGTTTGCGTCAGCCACTTTGAAGAACTGAGGTGCGACTTCGACGAGCCACTTAGGTTCTACAGCAGTGACGTTATGGCAATACTCCCGCGTCGTCAACACCAACTCGTGGTATACCAGCCATTCAGGATTTCGGTTGAAAAGGGCTGAGGATGGATGGATGTAAACGGGCGTGCCCTCGACGAGCGTCTTGTAACCTTCCTGAGGATCCTTTTTGGCCGCATTTCTGAAGAAGCCGGAACAGATGGCCTTCCGAACGACGTTGAAGTCTCGCCCAGCAGATAAGATATCGTGCTTGTAGCTATGGATGTAGGGTTAGATAACTGTTACCCTCACAATACGAGCAAAGAATACATACCGATCCATGATACCCAACAACTGCTTCCTCACATCCTGAGCCCGACGCATACTCCTCGCCTGAATGAAATTTTCATAGCACCAAGGGTTTGAGAAATTGGCCGCTTTCCATCCATTGTAAACCGTTAATAGCGTTAAATGATCTCCTTCAGGTTGATGAAATTTGGCCTTCTTCGAATCCGCCTGCCCTTGCTTGTCCTTGGGCCGGTAAAAGACAGATTGGACGGAAAGCATGGCAACGACAGATAGAATCTCCTCTGAACATCCTAATTCAACTGATGCAATCACCATCTTCGCCATGGGTGGGTCCATGGGGAAATCAGCCATCTTTCGTCCAAGCCGCGTCAGAAGGCCTTCGTCATCAAGAGCCGACAATGCATACAAAGATTCCAAAGCAGTCAACATCGTTTGTGCAGGAGGCGGGTCCATGAAATCAAAGCTAAGAAGATCGTTAATTCCCATAGCTTTCAGCTGCAGGATCGTAGCTGCAAGATTTGTCCGCTGGATATCAGGAATTGAACTTGGCAACATTTCGTTTCTGTAAGCTGTTTCGGTGTATAGGCGATAGCATTTTCCTGGTCCTGTACGACCTGCACGACCGGATCGTTGTCGTGCTTGTGCTTGTGAAATGGGCATGACCACGAGAGAATCCATACCCAACCTTGGGTCGTAGGCATTTTGCTTGGAGAATCCAGGATCGATGACATAGTAGATACCGGGGATCGTTAAGCTCGTTTCGGCAACATTGGTGGCAATGACCACTTTGCGAGCACCTGGGGGTGTAACTTCGAAGACCCTTGATTGGACCTCTGAAGGAAGGGCGGAATAAATAGGAAGAATGATGAGTTCAGGCACTTTGGGGCCCAGAGCCTTCATACGCTCGAAGAGGATTTCACAAGCGGTATCAATTTCTTCTTGGCCCGTCAAGAAGAGAAGAATGTCGCCAGGTGGTTCAGAAAGATGGATTTGCATGACGGTGATAAGAGACGCATCGAGGTAATCCGATTCGGGTTCCTTGGTATACAAGACTTCGACGGGATAGGTTCGACCAGGGATAGTGAAGATGGGACAACCAAAAAAGTATTTGGAGAACTTTTCGGCATCAAGAGTAGCTGAGGTTACGATAAGTTTCAGGTCTGGTCTCCGCTTGACGGCCTCTACAAAAGATCGTTCTAGTTGCAGTATTGTTAGTTGGACAAAAACCTACGTACTCTTCATTAACCCAAACAAGACGTCAGTCGCGATAGTCCTTTCGTGAGCTTCATCCAACATGACGACGGAATAGCTGCTACACAGAGGATCGATCAAGCATTCACGTTGCAACATACCGTCCGTCATGTATTTGATCCGGGTTTCGGGGCTTGTGCAGTCTTCAAAACGGATGGTATATCCTACCTCCTGTCCCATTCTACAACCAACTTCTTCGGCCACACGTTTAGCAACGGACATAGCAGCTACACGTCGAGGCTGAGTACAACCAATCCGACCCTTGTCCGCATAACCAGATTCTGCGAGATATTGTACCATTTGAGTTGTCTTGCCAGAACCTGTATCACCAACTACAATGAGAACTTGATGCTACATGGAATGTTATAAACAGTCAAATTTCACGAATAGATTGGGGACTCACTTCTTCAATGGCCTTAAGTAGTGGCTCCCGAAGCTTGTAAATGGGCAAGCTTTTTCGTTGATCCTGGATACTAAGACTTGTAATTTCACCGAATGTCGTCGTTTTATTGAAACTAGATTGCTTCCAAGAAGGAACTTCCCCAGCCCTTTGTCCTTTCAAGTTCCCTCGCAGATCTTGGGCAAAAATCTTGTCTGCTTCCTTCGACATGGGATCGAGCCAGGGTTGACTGAAGTCTCGTGCTTGAGAATCGACCTCTTCGTTGGCTTCCTGTTGTCTTAGCTCGCGACGTTCCTTTGCTAATGAAGCACCTGCAAGAGCAGCCCTATTCAAAGAGCCGTCGGGGGCCTTAACAATCTTCACGGGACTGAGATCTAGTGTCCGCTTCGTCTGGCCAGCCAAAAAAGGAGGTTCGTCTTCTCGAATTTCCACATCTAGTTCTTCCTCTATTTCCACGTGAGCCATAGGGTTGTTAAAGTCTTCATCGAGATCTGGGTATTCTGAGGCGTCGATGGCACCAGAGGAAATGAGCTGCTTGATTTCCCATCTTTCTGGAGAAGTAAGACGTTTGGCGGATCGTACTGGGCCCTCATCCTTTGCGCGCAAAGGTATAGCATTGGAGCCTGAGGAAGCACGAGCTGCCTGGACACGTTCTTGTTCCAGCTCAGCTTCGGATTTGATACGAAGATGGGGCGTCAAATCCCGTCCGGTTGCTTGGTCGACATCCTTCATAGATAGCCCAATCCTGCTTCCAGCTACGCTCATGACCTTAACCTTTACTGCTTGCCCTCGGCTGAGCAAATCCGATGGGGAATTTGCCCGTGCTCCAACCTGAATATTAGAGACATGAACCATGCCTGCCAAAACTGTCAGGATCAGAGGATTGTATTATTAAGATAGTGAACGTACCCTCCACTCTCCCAGCCACTCCTTCGAGAGTAACAAAAGCCCCAAAGTCCTTTAGCCCTGTTACTTTACCAGTGTATACCTTAAAAAGGACGGGCTTGTCATCAATGGGTCTACCACCACCATTCCTATTTCCCCATCTATCGTTTCTGCCTCGGGGACTAGGACTACGTCTTCTTGGTGAAGGTGATCGACTTCGTCGTTGACGTTTCGGCGACGGCTCGTCGGTAGGATGTGGCCGAGTCTTTCGACCGGAGACCAAGTCCCCAAGCTCTGCCAGAAATACGTCATCTGATACAGCTGGAGGCACATCCTTGTCTTTCACCGCAAGCCCTGGAAACAATCGCTTCTTCCTCTCCAGTTCACTCAATTCAGCATCAACTGCTTTAGCCTTCCCATTAGCTTTTGCTGACTTCACATGATGCTTCTTGTATTTGGGGTGCATGCTGAGGATCAAGCGGTCGACATTTTCGATGAAGGAGTCAGGAAAATTGAGCCCCATTTCATTCACCTTGGCCTTGAATGCTGCCAAACTTTGGTTGGACTGCTCATGGAGGTTGATGAGGAATTCGGCGGCAGTTTTGTCGTTAATACCAAAGTGGTTATCGATCTCCTGCGTGATTTTTCCAACTAGAGAGAAGAATTCGAGGTTGTAGATGTCTGCGTCGGCCATGGAAGAACTGAGGAAGAAGTTTTTGTGACAACTGAAGCTGTGACACCATCACGAAAAGGCTATAATTTATAGTAAACTTGGACATCGGAACTGACTTGGACTCGGACTCGACGCGAGCTGGCAACTCCATTGCTTGATGACCACTGACCAGTGATTTTTTGTATTTGTTTCGGAAGAAAAGTAAGGTAGGAGAGTAGCTTATCCCGCCATCGAGCCCTAAAAATGGGTTTTTCGGATTCAAACACTGGTGCCAGCAGTGATATTGTCGCCATGCACGCTTCACTATGGTTCCTCGGTTCCTGGATATTCCTCCATCTGCTAGTCATCGCCTTTGTTTCAAGAACTTTTAACTAAAGGGTAATCTGGTCAGCGCTAGAAAAATATCTGGTATTACATATCGTGCGCAGTTTCCTTTCTTTTGCAAATTAAATCAGCAGCGCTAGTTCTTCATGTCGATATTGTTGCCGGTCTGCCGCGACTTTGTCTCTTGTCTACGACGGGCCCCTTTGAACAATATCATTCCCTTTGATAAAAACGTCACTTTTCACAAAGCTACTGCCTGGTCCCTGGTCCTATTTATTGTTGTCCACGTTTTGGCCCACATGGTGAACTTTTACAAGCTTGCCATGACTGATACGTCTGCCACGACAACCGGTCAACGGATTCTAGCTTTCTTCTCCGCAAACTCACCACGGGTCCCGGTAATACTGGTTGGATCATGACCATTTCTCTCGCCGTCATGGTATTCTTTGCCAGAGAGAAAGTCCGTAGAGCGACATTTGGACGTTTCTGGTAATCGCACCACCTTTTCATCATATTCTTCTTCAAATGGCAACTCCACGGGATGTTCTGTATGATCAAACCTGATCGTCCCCCTTTCTGTTCATCCAACACGATCGGTGTCTTCTGGGAAAACCTTTTCTTCCATTCTTGTCTTGTTATCTTGTACTGAATACAACGAATAGCGGTACTGGCTTGTTGGGGGTGTCATCTGTATCTTTGAATGTGTTCTCCGTGAAGTTCTCTCCCGTCACGTCACTTTTATCTCCAAGGTGATCCAGCATCCCTCGAATGTCATGGAGTTACGGATCAAGAATGAAAAGACAGACAACCAGAGCTGGTCAATATATCTTCCCTCATGTCCTGGATTCTCTTATTTCCAATGGCATGCTTTCAGTTGACTAGGTAGGTTGACTATTCTACTGTCATAATATTATATCGTATTGATGTTCATTTACTTAGTGCACCGGAGGAAGATTACATCTCGGTTCACATCCGTGTTGCAGGTGATTTCACAACGGCCCTAGCGAAGGCGGTCGGCTGCGACTTCCCTGCCAAAGGTGCTAGAGGAGGATACTTGCTGGCGGAAAGGTTGTAGGAACGAATGCAAACCATCCAAGGGTCCCCAACCTCCCTCGTGTCATGGTAGATGGACCGTTCGGTAGTGCCAGTGAGGACTTCTTGAAATTTGAGACCGTTTTACTGGTTGATGCTGGTATCTGTGTGACGCCGTTTGCTTCGTAAGTATTTTCCATTCTTTGTGTTACTGTGTTCTGTTTTCATGTTTTTGAAACAGGATCTTGAAGTCCATTTGGTATCGCATGAACAACTTAACGATCAAAACCTACCAGGCTCTTAAAGGTACGTCGAGTCTCCAAAATCAACTCACTAGTCAGCCTTTTAGCGATTCGCGCCTCGGGTAGGGATACTTCACTTGGGTCAATTCGTGACTACGGCTGCAGAATGGTTCCACTCTCTCTTGCATGCTATCGAAGAACAAGATGATCAGGGTCGGATCGAGATCAATATCTACCTTACTGCGAAGATCAAGGAAGATGAAATGAACAACATCATTGTACGCAATTATTTCATTTTCGCATCTCCTTGATTTTAAAGATCGTGGACTGATCATATTTCGTTTAATGTCTAGGTTCAAGATGTCGGCGCTGAGAAGGATGCTATCACTTCCCTTCGTGCGCCCACGGACCAAACTGGGATCGTGTGTTCCCCTCGATCGTTCAGAGACACCCGGAGACGTATCGGTGTAGTGAGTTGTCTTATTATCTTTTGGTTGATGATAGTCTTATGAATTTTATTTTTAGTTCTTCTGTGGACCTCCGGCTCTCTCGAAAATGCTCCATCAAATGTCAAACAAGTATTTTAAACCCAAGAGTACAAAGTTCTTCTTTGGAACAGGTAAGTAAACATCTAACCCACCACATACTTATCATTCTTGTTGTTGATAATCAATCTAACCATCATCATTCTTCTTTTTGCAGAAATTTCTAGAAATGAACTGGTGCTCATTATTTTATATATATATCCACAAATGTATTCAATGTGTATGTGTATATCTTTCTTCTCTCTGACTTCATGTTGTTTTGTTACACTTTATTCTGGATCTAATTGCCGTCTCCTCTTTTTTTTGGGTTGTTCACAAATTTGGTAAAGGTGTTTTTTTATTTGCAAAGCATGGACAAATTCTTCAAGCTGCAGTCTTTGTTTCCTTTGTAGATGTCACAATATCAAATGCTCAAATTTCACATTATTGTATATGGCCTTCAAATACATTGCCTGACTGTCTCTTTGGAGGGTTTGTTTGTCCAGACTCCATTGAAGGGACCAGCCTAGGTCAGCCCTTCTCAAACGACTTAAAGGATTTCTGGTTGAGTAAGGAAGACTGCTGTGAGCTGTTTGGGCCACTATACGAACGCCCAGTAAGTGCGTATGACGGAAAGGATGTCGCACCCCGGGTTTGACGACAAACTCACCAATATGTAGATAGCGCGCTTCGAATGTCCCATAACCCCAACAAGTCACAACAATTGCAACTACCGCGTGTCCAGCTTACATCAAGTGCTTTTGAGCAATAGTTTTTGAACTGATCAGAGTCATACTTATCACGATCACTTCCCTTGCCATAAGTCCAATGCCTTCAAGGAAAGGTATTGTAAAATCAGGAAATGCTGGAAACTCTTCCAAGTCAAAGAACCCTGTTCCATCTTCATCGACTGCTCCAGGCTTGGACACACCACCCCCGTTATTTCCTCCAGGTTCAAAATATCCCTTGAGCCTTTTAAATGAAAGGTAAATAAAGCTTCCTTCTTAGCCACGTTCAAAGTTCTCTCCACGTATCTGGAAGCGAGTCATATTTCACTAAATTTTTGCTTAAGAATGTTTGCTCCTGACCTAAACACACTTGTAGATGCCAAAAGGAGGGGTGGGAAAGGCCCATAGTAGACACGGTATACATCTCTTTATGTTGAAATAAATCCGACCTCTAACCAATTTCTCCAGCAACATCGAGGAAGCGAAGGATGGTCGTTTGTCGTGATTTTGAGTAGACACAATAAAAAGACATCTCAGAGGGAGACTGTCCGAATGGAACCTCATCCACTATATCTCAGGCCCACAGCACTAGAAGCGAGGCACTGGGGCGCCACATATGCTCTTTATCGTGTTCGTGTGGACAACTTTTCATCGATACTTACCCGCTGGTTCTAAAGCTGCACAATCCATTAGTTCTGCAATGGGATTCAACTCCATCTCGTTCTTCCTGCTGGGCCAAAAGATTACTGGAATGAATTGGCAGTGGAACATAAGGCAATTCCAGATCACCAAAAGTGGATGTATGACGCCGATCCCTTCCTTGCCCAACAAGAGGTCAAGAAAAGACAGGCCAAGGCTGCCGAAAAGCGTGAAGAAACCACAGCGTCGAATTCACCAACTAGAGATGTACGCAAAGCAACCAGTTCTAATGAATTTTCCCAATCTCCGGAAGTTAGAATGGCAACTTCTTTACGCGAATTAGTTGAGGATGCGATTAAAGAAGCAAGCTATTCTTCAATCATTCGAACAAAAAAAAACATGCACTAACTGTGACACTAGGAACTTTCTATTAACCCAGGGGCTGACGGGAGTGGCGACGCACTCGCAGCGCTTTCCCAAGAGACCATCCCCGAGCTTTCTACTCAATTGGGGCATCTTGGTTTCAATAAGGTCCAAATACGAAATGCAACGGAATTTCTGTCTCAAAGCTCTGCTCTTCTCTCTAAGCTACTTAGTTCTTTATCCCCTCTAGAAGCTTGCATCGAATATCTAATCCTCCATATTCCGGAGTGTGACCTTCCACAACGATTCCTCCCTAGCAATAACTCCTCGAACCCATTTATCACTTCAGCGCACGCTGGAGAACATGATCTTAAAAGGCGATGGATTGAAGAAAAGGCTACCAAAGAAGCGGGGTGGCCACTGCAAGTTGTTAAAGAATGTACAACAGACCCAAGGTTCATTCAGAGCTGGGATTTACTTATGGTTGTACTTGGAAAACGACTCATTGGACAGAAAATGAATGAAACCTCATCAATCAATAGCTTTGCGGCATATTTGATCGAAGAAGGAGAATATGCTGCTCTCGGAGCTCGTTTGGAAGAACCAGGCCATCTCATCTTACCCTTGTTCAGTGCCCCCATCGATGTACATATACTTTTCTCCATTGATGAATGCTATCCACGTCCTGGCTACCTCCCGATCTTTGTTACTTCTTCAACGGTTCCGGCGTACATCCGACTCCACTTACTCTCAAAATTTCTATCGACCCTGGAATTACAGAGCGGTCCGTTGGTAGATGAAGGATTCTGTATGGCAGTCATGCGCATTTTTGAAGGAGAATGGGCATTGGTTGAGGATAACGGACCACCTGATATATCAACCGTGCTTGAGCACCTTGTCCCTCGCCCTCAAAGATCCGCTACTGATGCATCCAAATTCTATTCCCTTGATACCAATGAAAATCACAACTCTTATCAAGAGAAAAGCAGAAGGCGTCCCCGCGTCAAATATGATGACGCTCAATTAAAACGTGAACTCGAAGCCGTTCAAAGGACGGAGAAAGTAAGTTATCGGGATTCCTCATTCGATTGAATCTAACGCCTTTTATAGTTTAAAACAAGGCTAGAGGAAAGAAATAGACTGCCAGCTTTCAAAGCTAAACAGGATTTCTTAGACCAACTAGAAAAGAATCGGGTGGTGGTAGTCGTTGGCGAAACGGGTTTGTCCTTCATTCACCAACTGAAGGGATGTGACTAAATGTAAACTCAGGATGTGGAAAAACAACCCAATGTGATTACATTCTCGCTGTCCTCTCTTCATCCATAATTTTAACGACCAAGAAGTGCCACAGTTTATACTAGACTCGCTTATTCTTTCCAATCGTGGCTCACAAACTTCTATCATCGTAACACAGCCCCGTCGGATTTCCGCCCTTTCCGTAGCTGCACGAGTTTCTCAAGAACGGCTAGAAGATGGCTCTGTGGGTTATGCAATCCGTGGTGAAAGCAAGCAAAGTGAGAATACCAAACTCTTGTTTTGCACTACTGGTGTTGTTCTACGACAGCTCAGTACAGGCGATAACCTTGAGCGCGTATCACATATTGTGGTGGATGAGGTGACGCTTTATCTTTATAGAGTGCAAGTTTAGTTGACTTACTATGTATACTAGGTTCATGAACGATCCTTAGATGGAGATTTTCTTCTCCTTGAGTTAAAGGAACTACTGAAGAGTCATCCAACACTCAAAGTGGTTCTCATGTCAGCAACTATCAACCATGAGACATTTGTGAAATACTTTAACGACGCTCCCCTGTTAACTATTCCAGGGTTTGCCCATCCAGTCAAAGACATGTGAGCAAACATCTTCTCCTTATCTACCTACGTACAGTGTCTGATGACAGTTTTCTCAGATATTTAGAGGAAGTAATCCCTAAATTGAATTATCGACCCTCTCCAGGATCCGTAAAACCCCGTGGAAAGGAGGACGACGCTTTACTAGAGGAATACAGGGCTCAAGGCCTCGAGGACTCACATATTATAGCGATCCAAAATATAGTTCGGTCTCAACGGATTGATTATCAGGTATAACAATGCCTTCAACATCTTATTTACTTTCTCACTTCAATTTTCAGTTAATTACGGCTCTCATCGACCACATCATCTCCACCACAACTACGCGCGGTGGGATTCTCATTTTCCTCCCTGGGGTCAGCGAAATCAAGCACTGCATAGACTCGATACGCAAAGAAGGCCGTCAAAAGGATGTGACTGTTTTGCCTTTGCACGCTAACCTGTCGAACGACGAGCAACGACGTGTATTTGAGAAAACATCGACTTGGAAGATCATAGCAGCTACCAATGTTGCCGAGGTTTGTGATTTCCTGCCAGGACTGCCTTATCTTTTAGCTGACTCGGAGCGTTTGCCACAGACGTCCATTACTATCGACGACGTGGTATACGTTATAGACGCAGGAAAGGTCAAGGAAACACAATATGATCCTGAAAGTAGCTTGTCACGTTTGGTCGAAACCTGGGTCACTCGGGCTGCAGCTAAGCAGAGGAGAGGACGTGCTGGACGTACTCAACCTGGAATATGCTACAAGCTCTATACCAAGAAGCAGGAAACGACCATGGTCAAGTTTCCAGTCCCAGAAATCCTTCGTGTACCCTTGGAGAGTATATCGCTAGCAGTCAAGGCAACAAAGGAAGATCAAGATGTCAAGGTTGGCAAACATCTCATCGATCTCGAGTACAGCGGGACTCATTCTGCGCAGGCATTTTTAAGTCAAGCCATCGATCCTCCTTCCATCGCAGCTATGGACAGGGCATTGGCTATCCTTGAAGAACTGGGAGCGATCGATAATGCCGGGACGCTAACGGCGCTTGGTAAACATATTGTAAGTCTAGTATACTGTATATTTTGTACATCCTTGCTCACAGTTACCTATAGTCAATGCTTCCTCTGGACATCAGGCTTGCCAAGGTAATTGTTCCTCGACTATTTGATTGATTACTTATAGGTCAAATGCAGATGCTTATTTTGGCTACCGTATTCCAATGCCTTGGCCCCATCGTTACAGTCGCTGCTCTCTTGTCATCAAAGCCATTGTTTCTTAGCCCCCTAGAGAAAAGGGATGAGGCAGCAGCGTGAGTAAATGAAATCTGGAGCCAGCGACTTATGTTTGGAATCTTATTTATTCCCAATAGCGCACGGGCGCGTTTCCTCTCGGGGAACAGTGATTTGTTGACCGATGTGTCGGCCTTCCACCAATGCCTGAAGATGCGTAGCGAAAAAAAAACTCAGAACATGATCAAATCGTTCTGCGAAGAAGTACGTGAGGTCTTACCCCATGACATGACGTATTGCTGAAGATAACCGCAGAATTTTATATCTTTGACCACTCTCAGAGAAGTGACTTCCCTTCGACAGGATTTTGTCTCGTCCTTGGCGGAAATCGGTTTTATTCCTCTTGATTCTACACCATCTACGCCAGGACTCAACAGTTGCAGCGAAAATACCAATCTTGTCAAAGCTGTGATGCTAGGAGGTCTCTGGCCACGTGTCGCAAGAGTACATTTACCCAGGGGTGCCATTAAATTTGACAAAGTTTCCGCTGGAACCATTCAACGCGAAAATTCGGCCAAAGAATTCAAGATGTACGACCTGCGAGAAGGAAGAGTATTTCTTCATCCGGGCAGTGTGCTCTTTGGAGCGTCTGTTTGGAAATCGCCCTTCTTATTTTACTTTCACAAACATATGACAAGCAAAGTATTTCTAAGGGATGCTTCAGAGGTGCTCATTATCTTCCTCATTGCTGAAAAGACCTCTCGCTGATGCGCTTATAGGTTCCACTATATGCCCTGCTTCTATTTGGAGGACAGGTATCGGTAAACCATGTACTGGGCGGTTTAACTGTCGGCAATAAGGAAAGTTTTATCAAATTACGAGCATGGCCTCGCATAGGGATTCTGGTTAACCAACTGCGGTGAGCATTTATGGTTGTTTCTTTGGTTACGAAAATGTTCAAAGACCTTGGACAGACGATTATTAGATGCGCAGTTGCAAAAGTGCATTGAAGAAGGAACGATGCTCAACATCCGCTCTGGAAACCCTATTGTGAACGCAATTATGGCTCTCCTTACGCATGATGGGTTATCAGAGTAGCTACAAACGCTTGACTATTAATTTCCTTTAAACCCAAGAAGAAAACAAATTATGTGTGGATGGAACGGATATCATTGATAAAATATGAAGCTTCCGCGATGGGCAGACGTCCTCTTTTCTCCCTCCTGCTAACCATGAAGCTGACCGTCAGACTCGACAATATCAGATATTTCACCATGTCTTGATAATGATCGCGTAGAGTGGGACTCGTCCATGTTTCTTCTGAGTTTGCGAAGGCTATGATGATGGTGATTGTGTACCGGATGAGGAGATGCTGTTATAAATTGGTGAACAGGAGGTTCTGACAAGATGAAAATGGCGAACACGCTCTGTGAACGACAACAGGCTATGTGGTCAACATCCTGGGATCGATGAAATTTGCTGTTCCCTAATATCTCAAAAAAATGAAACCCTGTTGTTAGGTGTGCTAGCATTCGGATGAGAAAAGGGTGGGTTGTCTTGAGAGATCGTAACTGACATTTCCAAAGACAAGTCGATTTAGGACGGGGTGTGTTAGAGGAGGAGTAAAAGAGGTCCACCAAACGCCTCTGCATCCAGTAAATCTATCACCATGTTCTCTTGCACGGCACTCTTAACACTCCATATTGCAGTTTGCAATATCATCACCGACACAAACACGAACGGGTTTTCGATGATGGTAGCTCTTTGTCAATTGTTCAACACAAGATAAAATTCTGAGCAGACTTTCAATTTACATAGATGTACCAGGGTGCAGAATGCAGCTAACATACAGACAGTAGAAACAGGAGTCGGGCCCGGAAAAGTCCGGGCAGATCAATGGATTGGACTTTGAAACGTCTTTGCTAGGGTATTAAGTAACTCCATTATCTGGAACCACAACACGGTCGATTGGGCTTCAGTCTGGTGTGATCAGTTTTTCTTCTGCTTTAAGCAGTGACTACGAATTCACTGGGAGCCTAATACTGTATAATAGCGTTCAGGATCAATGCCGGGATATCTGTTGCCGTCCCAGCCAAAGTCAATCGCCATCTTTACCTCTTGGCATCGTCTACTTCAGGACTTCCTTCTGAAGCGGACAAGCGTCGCGAAGTTGTGATTGATGATGCTATTGTGGACTGACTCTCGACTTGTGATCGCTAGAGACGTTGGGTGTGGTTGAGCGGTCTTTCCTAGCTGGGTCGCAGTCGATTACTGCTTCTGTCCCACCAATGCTCTTGGAAGCCATCGCTGGCTGTCTGAGAATAGATGCCTTTTATAAACGTCACCCTCAGCTGCGACTCAAATCGATGTATAAGGCAAATGTGCTTTTCTATCTTCCGTGGCCGGTCCTACGTTGTGTCACCTCTGCATAGTTCAACGGTTTGAGACCTTGGAGCATTCGAAGTGTGGTGTGGGTTTGAGCGAGAGTGGTATTAGGTTGGCTATGGTATGTCTTCCGCTTTTTGGTGCATTACTCCATTCTTTACGCCAAGGCTTTAGAGCTCAAGCTCTTGGAGCGTCTCATCGCGTTAGATCGAGTGATGATGAAAGGTATCTGACATTCTCGCATTCTGTCACATGCTTCTATCTATATTTTGGTATCGTGACGTCGAAAATTGTCCAGGTGCCCGCTGCTTTATGGCGCGATAACCGATCGAGTTGAGGTGGGAACTGAATTGCTGGATCGATGGTTTAAATCGCGTTCGTCTTCTTTGCCTTCGGCTTTACTGAGGAATCGGTCAATAACAACTACCGACCTTCTGTTCAAGCTGTCCTTCCAATTCTTCAGAATGATGACATGACTGGAAAAAAGAGCGACAGTAGTAAGGCTGAAGAAGCGTGTCCTCATATATGTTTTTTTGTAGAATCACATTCATGGCTGCGACTCGCGATCTGTGTGTAGATACCATGAATGCCTCCGCGGTTTCAACTAATAGCATTACAATATAGCTCAAAATAACTATGTCTCGTTAGGAAGAACCAATCAATTCATGATAAGACCTACCGCGATACTTTATATATATTGGTGACACAGAAACTAAGACCAACATATCACTCCTACGCATTGCAGGTGGTACATGACTGAGGAACATCAGAACATGAGGCGTAGAAGGAGGACTTCTTTGTGAGACGATAATAATACGTTAGTATAATCCTTGTAAATAAAACCAACGATTCTTCGAAATCTTTAAGTTTTCAAGTTGATAGACTGGTCATCTTCTGCTTCAATTCCTCCGAGGTAATAAGGTTGGCCCCCTTCTTCTTCATTTCTTCCAATGCCGCTTCCTCAGCCGCGATACACTTCATCGCATCTGTCACTAACCAAGTCTTAAACCCATATTCCAGAGCATCAGCCGCAGTATACTTGACACAGTAATCCCCTGCCAGTCCAACAAAGAAAATATCGGTAACGTGTTTCCGCGAGAGTAGTTCAGGCAACTCCGTTTCTCCTGTGTTCCAGATATCTCGGAAGGCGGAATACGATTCGATGTCTGGATGAGTGCCTTTATGCACTGTTGCATCGAAAGAATCTGCCTTGAGACCGGCAACAAAGTCGGATCCGGCAGTGTTGGCCACACAATGGATCGGCCATAATACCTGTTCAATCCCATTTAATCTCTCTATGTCTTCGGGGTGGAAGATCATAGCTGTTGATAGGAGAGGTTTCTGATGTGTACTGGCAAAAGAAATGTGGTTATCAGGGTGGAAATCTCGCGTAGCGATTTTGACTTTGAAGCCTGGGAGAGAAATGATGTCGTTGATCGTGTTGATGATGGTCTCCCCGCCTGGGACCGCGAGTGATCCGTAGACGAAATCATGCTGCATGTCGATGACGATGAGAGCCGGGACGAATCTCGGTATCGGGTTGCCATCAACGGCTATGGTTACTGTAGTACTCATGATGGTTGTAGACTGAAACGGAACAATGACATCATAGCAGATGTGCAACTGGAAACCCATAAAATTGTAAAACAGATGGAAGTCTAATGATTTCAACAACGATTATAAGAACTGAGATATGAGATGATAGGTAGTATCACGGTACAAGTACATTGCGAGTTAATAACATCGGATTTGATACCTGGGAAATAATTGATGTGTCATGCGAATCTGGTAAAAAAAAAAACATTTGGATTAGCGCTGCAACGAATGGGCGGCCCACTCACAAATTTAAATAAATTACAAGATCATCACAAAATAGTCGGGTTGCATGAATTGATTGGAGGTCGCACCGTCCAGTCCTCGCTCGCCGACCTACGTTTTTGAACAACCCTAGGATTCAATGGAACCCTTCGTATCGCCGGTTCCCGTCCCCTTTCGGATGTACGTGCAGAGGAGAATTGAGTTTCATCCTCAAATCGCGGAAGAGCTTTCAGGTAACTTGGATAATCGTTCTTATCTAACAACACCGGCGGTGATGCGAAGTAGGGTGCTCCATAGGGATATGTCCGTGGTATAGGTGATGACCTGCGTCTGTCGGACTTGCGGGATAAAGATGTCGGAGAGAGGACATCGACGGACCCTGGTAAAGAAGTCGTAAACGTTGTCGTTGTTGTAGGCGTAGATGATGATAATAGTCGAACAAAGGATAATCGTGAAGGAGAAGCAAACCCCGGCTCAGTATCATCCCCAGCTGTGCGCGCACGTGAATTTGACCAAGCTGCCACGAAACCACCGCTACTGCGCTTCGTTGCCTTCTCAGATGCTGTTGAGTCTAATAGAAACAAAAGTTAATTATGGCATCATGAAAAGTGACAAAGAATATAACGAACCTATGCTAGCAATCGAATCTCTATCGGACGGTTTATCCACTGCGACCGGAAGCTGACGATTTGTTTTTAGATTGAAACCAAGCCTTAATTTTTGGAGGCGTGAAGTTTTTGATAGGGAAGAGTCAGAGTCTTGGGCATTTAGTTCATCCAGAAATCCATTGGGTGGCGTTTCAGGTCGTGAAGGGGAAGAAGAACGAGAAATAGCAGAAAGTGAGGGGAGTAGCAAATTGTTTGACTTTTTAGGTTCAGGCATGGTATTCCGTCTAGTGACGGGGGAGGACGGTGAATCTGCAAAGTACACGCGCTTCGAAGAGTCATGGAGATTCTCTTCATGATGGGGCACAAGAATAGACGCAAGGTCAACGGGAGCAGAGACACGTCGCACTGGAGTGGTCCTAGTCGAGGAGTATACTGACCTCCGGTGTTGTTTGGGTACGGAACGTGGGTTCTTGGTTTCGGATGCATCAGAGGGCGCAGAAGCTGGTAAGAATGCTGGTAAAAGCCATCCAAACCAAATGGCGAGAAGGCTCTAGAAAAAAAAGTTGGCAGAGTTCAGTTGAATGCACAGAAGAACACCTACCACTGCGAAGCCCAGAGAGCCGATAGCGTGAGCTGATATGAAAACAAAGATGGAAGTTTGAGTATCGGTAGAATCAAGCGGCGTAGACTTTGGATCGTTGGTAGATTCATCGGTGGGCTTCTGGGCCATCAAGGAAGTCGGTGAACGAGTCGGAAGTATAAGATGGATAACGGGTATATGCATCCTCAGGACATAGGAAGACAAAGGATCATAACGGCAGTGTCCTTTGAAAAAACATTGTATTTTATTCCACCCATCAGCCCACTTCTAATGGAATTTTCGCGTAAGCTGATCGATCACCACCGATCAAACTGTATGATTCGTAATTGGTGACATAAATTCTTGTCCGCAATTTCTCGGTTGTGTATTGTAATCACTTCTCTGGCCACGTGGTGGTCTTCGGCAGCTAACTTATGTAAGCCACTATAATGTTGGGGTAAAAAAAAAAAAAAAAAAAAGAAACAAAATGTATGGGAAATGAACAGAAATTTGTTAGGAATTAAATCTCAAATCCACTGGTACCATACTTGTGTTCATTCTCAGCTTTGAGCTTCAGAACCATGTCCAGAGGCAATGTGCAGTGACCATGATAATGATAATGGTAATAATTATTGGTTGACTCCATTACATAATAATAATATTTGCGGTTGGCGGAAGCGACCGATGAACCGCAAGACTTTGATAAGATCAGCAGATCAGCCATGGCCCACGAGGACCATCAAAAAGAACAGCTTTTGCCATGCCCCAATACTGTTTGATGAAATTCAGCTTGTACTCATATTTTGGATAAAAATCAGAGATGCCTCCAAGATGTGATCAAGCTTTTCAAGGTGGTTGACAAAATGGTCAGGCTGTGTGAGTAAAATTTGATGACAATTCCCACCATCTTCTGGTATGTCTTCGACTGATGGTTTTGGTGATATTTGCTTTTAAGATTATTTTGGTGATTCTGCTGCACTTTGGTCATTGTCAATGTCCATTTTATGTGATTTTAGTGTGATTTAAGCCCCTCTATCATCCCCAGTTTTCAGAATACTCCAAAGTGGTTTATGGCAGATGTTATTGCGCTCACCGTCGAAGGTATTTTCTGATTATATAAGCTAATGGCCCCTACCTTACTCATGGTGCTGGGATATGTTGGTATCGATATGGGACTAGTTGGGGTGTAGGTATGGTTTTTGTGTTGGTTGGGCGGTCAGTTTTCTGTGATGAATTCTCCGAATGTAGTATGGCAAAGGGTTAATATGATGGAAGAGAGGACCCATTTGTGTCCTTCTTTCTTCCCGCATTTTTTTAAAATATCTGGAGAGTGTTAAGCTAATGTAATAGACGAATTAAGTACAAACTGAGCGAGAAAATCGAGGCCGACAACATGTACTAGATGGAAAGGTAGCGGGAATAAGAACTTTTCATCATTCAGTACCGATTCTCTTGCCCATCCTCACATGAAAGTCATACATACTTTTGACATTTATCATAACAGAACTCACAGAGATTAGACCCAATGTTTTGATAAAACAGGTAACTGAAACTCTCTGTCTGGGAGTCGAACCCAGCTTTCGCGCGTTTCCATTTAACTCAAGTACGACAGGCATATGACAGGCGCGTGTACTAGCCGATATACTAACAGAGATACTGTAAGCATCCAAACTCTCTGGTACTACTTGACAAGAGATCAGAAAAGGCAGCTCCAGTCAGTCGGTATTTCTCTGTGTCCATTTGTTATCAGCTTTTTTTGGCGCCGATGAGGTGCCGTCGCCATGACCGACGCGATCACGTGCCTCCGTAACTTCATTTCAAGTCGTGACTCGTGCGTCGCGAACTTGCTCTTGCTTGAAGTTATTCCGCGAACATGACTGTTTCACCGACTTTTCAAATTGAAATAGGTCTTTAACTTGGTGACACAATCGCTTTCCGTATGCCGCTTGCATTTACGCTACC
>Ga0193743_1000071_pt1 | contig 71238 bp, 83 predicted proteins | sample L2c2metaG_FD_143038 | JGI IMG/M metagenome (GOLD analysis project Ga0193743, IMG submission 143038) | Soil microbial communities from a riparian zone of the East river system, Colorado, United States - L2c2 | ecosystem: Environmental > Terrestrial > Soil > Riparian zone | place: USA: East River... | reverse complement strand
TAAGGATGTCTAACTTGTGTTGAGTGTTTGCATCCTTTGCCTGTAATTCAGCAAGGGCTTGCTCCAGGGTCGCGAGTCGTTCGTCTTCCATGGAGTGCAACGGATCCTTGTTGGAGATTACGGTTTCAGGCAGTGCTGAGGAGGGATCGAGAGCGGAGGAGTACACGGAGTTGGCGGAGTCCGAATCGGAACTGCGAAAGACGACTATGGTGGACTAGATATCTGCTGGGATCAGTCCTCTGGGAGATCCTTTTCTGATGTTAGGGCAACTGCAGACGACTTAGTCGAGATCTAGCAGGGGATCCTAAACATATATATAAACATACAATACGACAGGAAAGCGCACCTAGCAGGAGATCCTAAAAGAAAAGGATAAGGCCCTGCTAAAGTGGGATGCATGTCTATATACCAAAAATCGGAGTGGAAATAATAAAATGATGAAAAATAATGAAATGATGAAAAAGATGGAGAATGGTGAAACAGTGATAGGAATGCTATGTCACGTGATCATCGGACTCCAGTATCGGAGCCACGAGTGCACTCCGTCTTGGACTAGTGATGATGAGGAGGAATATACAGAGGTGACGGAGAAATATTGGAGGAGATGTCGGACGATGCGGAGCGTCCCCTAACAGCTGCGACTTAGTCAAGATCTAGCAGGGGATCCTAAACATATATAAACATATAAAATACGACAGGAAAAAGCCCTGCTACAGTGGAGTGCGTGTCTATATACCAGAAATTGGAGTCGAAATAATAGAATGATGAAAAAATGAAGAATGGTGAAAAAGTGATAAGAATGCAAAAGTAGCTACATCATGCGTCCATCGGACTCCGCTATCGGAGCCGCAAGTGTACTCTGTCTTAAAAGCTAGTGATGATGAGACGGGATGTACAGAGGTGATGGAGAATTATTGGAGCAAACATCGGATGAAGTGGAGCGTCCCCTAACAGAGTCAAAATAATAGAATGATGGAAACAATGAGGAATGATGAAAAGAGTGATAAGAATGCAAAAGGTGTCTATGTCATGTGTCCGTCTGACTCTGCTATCAGAGCCAAGTGCACTCTGTCTTGAGTTAGCGACAATGAGGAGGAATGTATGGAGGTGACAGAGCATTATTGGAAGAAATGTCAGATGAAGTGGAACGTCCCCTAACAGTATAGGGGGGTGAATTTTGACAGAGGTCTGATAAAGGTCTGACAAGGTTGGCTGGTGGTAAAGGCTGATACTGAACAATGGGCAAGATGGCCATCATCAGAGGCTCTGTTGGAGCCATCCTATGATTGTTCTTTTGGAAAGAACATGACTGAGCATGGACCATGACATTATCTAATCATCTTTGCATTGATCTATATTTGGAGTGACTGTCAAAGTAAGCCCAGTTCTGTGTCACAGGCATGTAGCATAGTAAACACTCCAAGTTCAGTGCTGTAATGAGGAATGCTGCAGCTCAATTCCCAGTATGTCCAACCTCTTTTACATAAATTCCAACAGCGACCAGCTGTGCAAAGCCATCACTCATTGATCCCAAGCTTCTACAATCATTTCTGAATAGCCCATGCCAGTGTCACTCCTAGTCTCCACTCTTTCCTGTTTTTATGGAAGTCGCACATGATGCATAGCACCTTGGCTCCTATTGGTTTCCCATCATTTACATATATTTTCATCCCCTCACCATGCCCAAATACATCAGCAAACCCTAGGCTATCTACAGTGCTCTGTAGCAGTGATCCACAGACACTGTAGTGACCCATAGCAGCCATAGATCCCATAACAACATTCATCTTCTCTGCAGCACTGCAGTAGAACTATTATAGCCTACCATAGGACTACCCATAGGCTCACCATCACCCATAGGTATACCATAGTGCTACCACAGTAATATGCAAGTCACCTAACTGTACTGTAAAATCTTCACTTTTACTAGTAACAAAACTTCAGGCAAGACAAGAAGAGGAGAGAAATAAATTTCATTATCAGTCTATATACAACTCAAATAAACTACACAAGCAGTTGGAGTATAAATTATAAGTCCAACACAAGGCAAATAAATTATCTTTGTTGAGATAAGTAAATTAAGTATCAAGTGGGCTATGGTGACCTAAACAGGTAGTGGTGAGCCCAAACAGGCAGTGGCAAGCCAAAACAGGCAGTGGTGAGCCCAGATGGGTAGCAGTGAGCAAAAACAGGCAGCAGTGAGCAAAGACGGGCAGCAGTGAGAAAAAATGGACAGCAGTGATGAAAACGGGCCCAAATGGGCAGTGGTGAACTGTTGACGCACCCACTGCACAACGAATGATGAATTCCATTTTGTTCACTACTACAGTGTGCTAAGGCCTTCGAATGAAGCTCGACGACTGTCTCAACGAGCCCAGCCACCTCCTACTGTTACCCGGGTCATGAACTTGACAGGAAAGTCGTTGACAGGTTCCCGTAAAGGCTGTTACTAAACTAAGTTGGCAGTGTAATGGTCAATCTTGTCCAGTTACATACGTTGGACCCTGCGACCTCTAATGAACGTTGAATGTTGAACTATCACTCCAAAGTCCAGGCCTCAATGTGTTGTTAGATTGGAAAAGTTCGCAAGGTGCAAGGGGAACAAGGGGCGGGATCTGAATCCCGAACCGGGGTAGGTCAGGGTACCGATGGGTGAAAACCTTTACTAAAAATAGATCAAAAATCTATTTTTGACGCCCTGTGGTAACGGGTATAAAAGGGCTGATAACGCAAAGTGCGCCTTAGACCGGATTCTCATTCCTCCCAACAACTCAGCAGCAACGTCCGTGACGGAAGACTCTGGTTTAGTCTTTGTGCTAGATTCATACCATGATGCTTTTTCAAAATCAACGTTGGAGCTGGATCTTCATCTTCCATGCGTTGTTGGTTCAACCATCCTTTGCTCACCCCAGTCACGATATTCTCGCAAGGAAGGTCGTGGATAGCCTTTTTCAGTCTGTCATTTTTACCCATTTTCATCTACCCATTCCTTAATTTTGATCTTTGCAGGCGTGGTTTCTCAAAGGAGGAGAAGACAAGGAACGCCTATATTGCGGTCGCAATCACTGCCGCCGTCGTACTCGTCGTTGGCGTTATCGGTCTCTTTTTGGTCATCCGAAAGAGGAGGCAGGTAGTGACAGAGCCAGAAGCAGGTGCTGACCACAAACCGAGTTGGTGGATGGTTGATGGAAAGACTGATAAGAACGATTGGTGGAGGCTAGGCACTCAGGCTTCCCTTCCCACTGAACCTCTTGGACCTGACGGGCGCTCTCGTACTCAACGGTTGAAAGCTGCCCTTGGACTTCGTGTCCCAGATCAGCCTATCCTTCCTACACACCGTGGCACGATAATGAGCCCCCCTCTCCCCATGCAGACTGACCCAGACATCCAGCCAAGATATCCAGACAGTCTTGAACGAGGGGGTACTCGGAACCAAATCCCATCACTTCCCCAAATCCCTATCATTGCCATCAATTTAACCGATCAACACCTCGAACACAAGCTTAGTGTGCCTCCACGCGTTTTACTCACACATAGCGCTTCGCGTTCAACATCTGAACGACGAGTTCTTCCAAGATCTCCCGCAGCGGGTCACAGACGATCACGGTCGTTGACACAGCCAATTAGAAACCCATTCCTTCCCCTGCGGGAATCTGATAGCCCTGTGTCCCAATTCGCTACTCCAAAGGCGGACACCAATGATTCTCAGATTAGCCATTCCCACAATATCAAGAGTCTGAAGCTGCATGAAGCTCCGACGTCTTTTACCGCCTTACGGCCGCCATTCCCAGGGCGTAAAAACCCCCCTCCAGCACTTCAACTGAAAGAGCCTGAAGCGCCCCGCTCCGGTCGCAAAGTACATTTCGGACTGCCGCGCTCACCTAGGCCTTCTGGGATCCAGTAGGATAGCTTTATTATACTGTTTCCAGCTGATTTGTATCAATTTGCATATTTTTTCTCAGTAATTCACGACATTACTCCACCAGCAGGCGCTGCAGGTTAAGAGTATCATCTAAAACTCCATATGCACTGTATAATTTTAGACTTGGATCAAACACAACCAAGAGTTATTTTGTTCACTGTGATAGATAAGCTCCAGACTCCAGTTGTACCCAACTCTAAATGGCTTCAAACTAATATGTCCAGAGCTTTCTCAGTATACATATTTTACATAGGTGTCGGTGGCCGACTTAAGCTTGCCATACTTAATAGCGCAGCATCCAACGGCTCTCCTGCCACATCTCTGGTTTACCAAATCTCCTGTATTTTCACACCGTATACCTGTAAAATTGTCTATGCAATTATATCTCCTACCCAAGTCTCAGCATAGATCAGGTAACGGCTTAGAGCTCGACTATTCATCACCACCGCATGTCGTTTGTCGCCGCTGTGTCATTTGTTGTCATCGTTGGCCTTTGTCACTTGTTGTTGCCATCATTCACCATTGTCATCATTTGTCATCGTAATTGCCTTTTGAATCCCCTTTTTGGTTTCAGTAGTTTCCCAAACCCCCTCTCCGTAGCCAAAAAACCGGTCCGGAGAAGGCGGCTTGAACGTGTCACAATATTTGTCACACTTCTGTCACACTCATCAACCTATGCCTCTACTCTAGCTGTCATATATGGGGAAGAAGAAGGGAAAGCAGAAACAGGATGAATCTGTGATCAATAATAGCCAGACTCAACCATCCACAGTCGAACAAGTTAATGTACCCGTTGTTTCAGGTAATTATTTCGATCCCTCTCTTTACCCATCATACCAATCTACACTCAATCTAGACGACACCCTTAATAGTTCTGAAGAAACCTCGGGCAATGCATGGGGTGAAACCGCTCCAGTTGCATGGGCGGTGCCTCCTGATGCTGAATCTCAGGAAGGGAACTGGCATACACAGGAATGGGATACCGCGGAAGCTTTGCTGCAACCCCCGTCGACTCAGTCGCACAATGACTTGCCAACTATCCACGAGCAACCCTTTTCTGGGAACTTTGTCCAAAACAGATTGTCAGAGATCGAGGAGAGTCCTGATGAGTACGATCACTCATGGCACAATTCTGATGCCAATTCCGCCCACCGTTCCGAAAGTCAGACCATAACGGCGACCGCGCCATCCTTCACGGGGTCACCCACCGTTCCCTTGATGCAGTCTACTTCTATTCAACTTCAAGAAGCAATGAAGGCGATCTTAACACAAGGGATAAGCACTGCCAGTGAGGCGGCCCGAAAGATGGAAAAAGTCAAAGCAGTTCAGTTCCGTGAGCCGGCCATTACTGCCAAAGTCGAAATTTCCAATCCCCAAGTTGCCACGAATCCTCATCAAGGTTCGTCATCTGCGTCGGCTGCAGCAGCTGCAGCTGAATCCTCGGGGAGGCAAGCACAAGCGCCCAACCAGGGGCAGAAGGTGTCTGATTCTAAAACTATTCCTTGGACTTATTCCAAGGGATTGAAGCCAGGCACACGACAACCCGCGCCATTGCCCATCGACCCAAGCTGGATCTCGACAGGAGGCAATGAGTGGAGTAACAAACATCGCAATGGCTTTCAAAATCCAAGTTGGTTTCCGGGCAACGAATATTTACGGACTCAGTATCCACCACAACCCCAATTTCAACAACATCCTCAATTTCAACAACACGCTCAGCACGCCCAGCAACCCAGACACTCACATCAAGCACACCAAAGACACCATTCTCATCCCACACAACCCCAAACGCGCCATACACAGACAATTCGTCCGCTCTACAAAATTCAAACAAAAGAACGTCAGGATTGGCAAGATTGGGGGAAGGAGCAATGGGCACAGTCAACTGAGACTGAAAGCGATGATGAGACTGCTACCGGATGGGAAACTTCGAATCAACACCAAGGCGATCAATGGGGCCAAAGCCGAGGTGACGCATGGGGTCAGGCTCAGAACGCTACTGGGGGAGAATGGGGTCATGGCGTTGCCGGTGGGCGAGCTCAGAACGGTTGGGGTGCTGGGGAAGGACGGAATCAAAATGCCGCTGGTGCATGGGGACAAAATGCTGGCGAAGGTCGGGGACAGCACAGCGGCGGGTGGAGTCAGGGCGCAGCAGAAGAATGGGGCGGTCAGGGTACAGGCGAAACATTGGGCCAGAATGCTGGTGGTTGGGCACAGGAGCCAACGAACCCAAAGAAAGACGACCATACACGCAAATCTCACCCAAAGAAAGCCGGCCGTGAACGGGGTCAAGGAGGAGACGCATGGGGTCAGGGACACGAATTCTCTGGACAGAAAAGGCAGAAAGGGCAGAAACAAAAAGGCAACGTGTGGGCTGAGGCAAATGACGCTTGGGGTCAAACTGGACAGGAATCGACCCAAAGGCAGACTCAAGATGCATGGGGCCAGGATACTAACCACCAAAGTCGCCAAGGTGGCGACGCGTGGGGCCAAGGAGCATCGACGGGGGGCCAGGACACTAACCACCAAGGTGGCCAAAACGGCGACGCGTGGGGCCAAGGAGCATCGACATGGGGCCAGGACACTAACCACCAAGGTGGCCAAGGCGGCGACGCGTGGGGCCAAGGAGCATCAACATGGGACCAGGACGCTAACCATCTCGGTGTTCATGGTGGCGACGCATGGGGTCAAGGGACATCGGCACGGGGCCAGGATACTCAAAGGCTATCCAAGTTGACTGCTACTGCTCCGTCAGAGGCTGTTGGGAGCAGGAATGTCCTGTCTGCTCAACAGCGTTCGCAAATCTTGAGCAATTTGCTCAACCAAAATCAAACCCAGAACGTTAAAGTTGCTCAATCGACCATCAAGCATGGAGCTCAGAAAAAAACTGATCATGAACAATGGGGCGCATGGGAAGCGCGCGATCATGGCTGGGGCTCTGAAGATGAAGACGACATTTATGACACTCGAAGGGTTCGGTTCTCCCCAAAAGCTTCGGAATTATGGGGCGAAAGTCCACGAAGCATCCCTTCAAAAACATTAGCCCGTGCTCAACAAGGAATGACGACAACCCCTGTTAATGATCCAAATAACGTCCGCTTTCTTGAATCTAAGGGCGCAGCTTTTGAATACGTCACAAACGCATTTTTCGGAAATTCTCGCCTTGCTCGTGAAAGGATTCATTGGTTGTTTCCATCCGACAAAGACTCGCGAGTAGCAGCCATGCTAGCTTGGGTCCAGAAATTATCTTATAATCTTGGAACATTTGGTGTACGGACGTTTGCTTCTGTTCTATTGTTCACCCCATTGATAGTTGCCAATCCCAGCTGATCAAATTTCTGCAACATAGAGAAAGAGGTGGCCTTTTCATAAATGCAATTTTTCGAATGCGTCACAATCCTCAAGAGCCTGCACTTGATTGGTTGACGTTTAATGAGCTCCAAGGCACTATGGACAAGACGCTGCAGGAATCGGTTGCTTTCTATGATCCTTCCGCCCAAGTCATGGTTTTCGTGTATCTTCCATCGGAAAGTGGCAATAGTATCGCGATATGGAGACTGAAAATCAACGTTCCGGACAAAACGAGGTCGAAATATCAAGCAGAAATTAATGCAATGGTCAAAACTTTACGGAAGCATACGGAGTACATTGTTTGCATTGATGAGTGAGTGTTCCTGAACTTGAGCTCCTCGTGAAAAAACATCTCATCGCCCACCCATCAGACGTCCACCAAAGAAGAAACCGAAACAAGTGCAGAAGACAACTCTACTGCGCAAAAGTAGCATGAAGGCGAAAGATGGCCTTCCTGCATTGCCGAAGGAGAAACGAAAATGGTGGCAGTTTTTTTAAGCCTTACGATCATCCTTATTCTTGTGACTTTCTTGACGGACCATAGTAGTATTTTTGTTCATGCTATCCTGCTGCTTTCTCCAAACCCCATTCCCATTGTAGTATTACAGTTATATCCTATATATTATCGATACCATAGTACTTATTATTAATGTAGCTATAGAATACTATCACGGGGAAGAACACATGACGACATGACTGTAGTATTACTGGTCAAGATGACAAAGACCATCCATTTTCAATCCACCATGGCTTCCTCTGCCTTGCAGTCTACTGACAAGGGAAGAAAGAGTCTACGATCGTATCCGACGATAGTACATGTCACAGTCCTCTCTGCGTTCGTCCTACCAATCGCATTTCTCCCATATTGGGCGGCCCGGCGACAGATCTTTGCACTCTGTCAAAGAGTCGAGCGGTTGGAAATCGGTGCCAAACACCTTAAAGAGACTTTAGTTATCACCAGTTCTGCGGAAACACGGACAAAAGACGAGCTTCGCCACATTCATTTCAGAGTTCAGAACGCGATCAAGGAGTCCCATGATTGGCAAGCGAATGTTGATCGACAGGAAGCAAACCGCATTGCTTCAGATGAAAAAATACAGACAGAGCTGCGTATATTGTTGCAAGAAACACGGCAATCACGGTATGAGTTAATTTATTTGAGATAAGGAAGAAAGAGACTAAAGTTGATACTTTAGCGACACTCAGGCCGCTAAACTTCGTGCACTTGGGGTGTCGTTAGCAGACATTGCAGCTTTCATTCAAGAAGTAGAGCTTGATCTTGGTATGGTAAGTCAGGGGAAAGATAGACGGGGTGTGGAACGGATGAGATCTCTGGCGTTGAAAATGCAGAACCCTTCCTGACAGAGTGACAACACATAAAACTCCCACGGTCTTCTTGTCTAATCCTTTCACACATAAGTCCTGCCTCGTTGTTATATGCATGCCTAACTGTCGCTTCTGACCTGCCCCACGCTATGCAGAGCATAGTACCCTGATCTTGATATCCACCAATACCCACTTTAGTTCCTAGGAATATGTCAGACCAAACCATCGAGCCAGGTCAGGCTCATAATGAAGAACAACTAGGCTCCTCATTGGAGGTCCCGGAAGTTATCTCATCAGATAACAATATTATTTCGCGGAGAGGAGAAGAGCAAGCTTTGGAGTCCCACGAGGTGATCGAACTTCAAACTTTTAGTGAGCGGAAAGCGTGGATAGAAGACAAGATCAAAGTCGGTGCATTGGTCGTGAATTGTGCAAAAGACTCACATCGTATGTAGTTTTTAGAATCACTGCCTCCAATTGAAGTCTTCGCTGCCTTGGATGCTGTGCGTTTGTCTGCGGAGGATGTACCAGGACTTCCCACCCGGGCAGAGCTACAGCAATGGATCGCGGAGCATGATGTGATTGAGAAAGAAACTGAGATTTTTGATACGGGTGAATTAACGAAGCTCAGGCAGCTGACAAAAGGTACCCTCTCCTTCATTTATCCAACATGTTCATAGCTTTTGACATCGTCTACTTGCGTGCAGCCGCTACACAGCGAAATCTTTCTCCTCGAGATACTGACGTCATTGAACTGACCCTCACAACAATCTACGAACTTGATAAACTACTACATCTTCTTCGAAATCGGTCGGAACACCTGGAAATGTTAGGCATAAGATTAACGTGGGAGGAATATCGACAAGCCGGTTGGAAGGAAAGACGCCAAATTATTGAGGACCTTGGCGCATTTGCCGTTACTCGTGCGCGATGGAACTCAACAATATACGAACAAGGTCAAAAAGTCGAGGATTCGCATGAACTGGCGCGCCGTGGGTCCATCACTTCCCTGGCATCGGTAGCCTCAGACAAGTCCGTAACTTCACCAGCATTCTCCAGAAGTGCTCGGTTTAAATTAGCGGAAATTTTATCTCGAGATGCAGCGCAATTCTCTGGAAGAGTCACCAGTCTGCGACATGGCAAGATCGCAGCCGCTGGTAAAGCTTTGGATCGATTAATAGACCAAAGCCGGAAACCTGTTCCCGAAGAATTGCTGGACGAACAAGACCGCCTGGAGGAAAAATGCATTGGTGAGCTAGAGAACATTGGCAAGTTTACTTTGAGCTTGGTCATGCAATGGAGAAAGTATAGCACTCCATTTTTTCATCCGCCTTTGCACAAAGTTGAATATTTTGGCACAGGGCTGACGAAATATATGTTGAAACCATGAAAGATCAAATGTCGACATTGAATCTTTTAGAGGAAATAGAAACGGCTGGTCTCTACCATCCTACTTCTCGACAAAGCTCCTCATTTGGCTCTCGTGTCGACACTATTTTGAAGAGGTTGGCCGTTCGAGGCGATCCAGCATCTCCTGCAAGTCTTTTTCCCCGACCCGATCATCCACTTTTTCCCGATCAGAAGACATCGAATGAGGCTCTGATACAATGTCTTACTTTGGACATCAGGAAAGCCTCTTCGTTAGCTGAAAAGGTCGACAAGGCTGCGAAAAAGTATCGAGTATCATATGAAGCAGTGAAACGGGTGGAAACACTACTGCAAGGTGTTCAAGAAGTCTCATTAACCTTGACATCGATCACCAACAAATTCAAGGAAGGAGTTTCGAGCGACGATCAGGACGGCGTTCCTCCAGATCTCACGTCGGAAGATTGTTTGGACCCCACGCGCCATTCCATGTTTTTGGCGTTGTTGCCATCTTTGTTGGAGGAGGCAACTTGTGCTGTCAAGGATGCGGACGAACTAATAAGAACATCACCTGTTGCCCTCTTGGGTGTGGATTTACCATGTGTCGATCAAGCTTTCATAGAAAACGCTGCATCCGATGTCCAAAATTTGACAGTCCTTCGGGCGGAGACATTGAGTATCCGTGACTCTGTCTTAAAACGAGTGGACAGGTTACGAAAAGCCAGGAAAATCAATTCCAATATCGACTTCAATCTAGCGTCAATCAGGAATATTCGAGCTCAGATCTTAGAAAGTATGGAGGCGCATAAATGGCGGCAAGAGTCGGGCGGTTCGGGTGCCCCTCCTACTCCGGAAAGCCTAACCTTTGAGTTAGCGCCATCGGATTCGACTTATCCAGAATTCGGTGACCAGCTTCCAGATGCCAGTTCTCGGATCACAGCCGACGTCAAGGATCCATTAAACGCACTCTCTTTGACCCTGGAACCTGCGCTACAAGCATGCCTGAACCAAAAAGTCTACACCCTGGAGGCGTCCTTGGAGTCCAGTCAACAAATGTTACAGCTGTTTGTTGCTGTGAAAGATCAGTCTTCTACCATGGCTATTATCCGTGACACCTTCAACGCCCTACTCATGCGAATCGAAGATTCCAAGGTCCGTGTCCATGAGATGATCGACGAGATTTCCAGTAATGAAGGTCAGACTAGCCTCGAGATGGATGAGGATATACAGGCAATCCAGCAAGAGGTCAAGACATTTATAGATAGCCTGTCTAAACGAGTTCCATTTGTTGGGCGTTCTCTACCATCTCCGAGTCGAACTCTGAAGTCACCTTACTTACCAATCGATCCGAAGGCAAAGTCGCTTCAACAAACCACATTCGATCGACCTTTTGACTTATGGGCAGTTGATGCATCTGTTCGCACAGATTCGAATTCTTTTGCCATGAGGCTCAATGGCGCACTGGAGAATCTCGGCCAAACAAGAGATCATTTGGAGTTGGCGAAGAAGGCGAACGAAGTTGATCATACCCTCTCACGCACCTTCGACAACATCAGCGGTGTTAATCTACAACTTAAATCTCAAAGGTCCTCCTTCATGCACTTTCCTCTTCACATGCTGGATTCTGCTTCCCAATATCAAAACATCCTGGACGTACTCCACTCACTGTCATCGTCAAAACGTCCAGAAATTGCTCGATCCTTCTCCCCTACACGTGAATTGCTGCGCCAGATGGACGAAAAATCACACAAGTTAGAGCAATCTATCCGCCAGAATTTCTATGTTTCTAGGATCATGGCCATTGACGACGCAGAGCTCAGGCTTAAGACATGGGACCAGGAATTTTTGGAATTCAAGCAGGAGGTTTCCTTCGCCTTGGAGGCCGAGCTGCGACGCCAGGAGGAGATCAGACTGACTGAAGCGCGCCAGAGAGAAGCTGACAAAAAATGTATTGCTGCTGAAGAACTCAAACGACAGAGACGAGAACGAGAAAGAGTCGAGAATGAGGAAAAACAACGATTGCTTGAAGAGCGATTGGCCGAAGAACATCGCCAACAACTAGAGCTTGAGCGTGTCGCAGCTGAACTCGAACAAAAAACCCGTCTTGAGCACGAAGCAAGGCAGGCGGAAGAGAGACGCCTTGCCGAACAGGAACAACTTGCGAATGCTACTCGTGCACAGGCTGAAAAAGAAAGGGTGGAGAAGGATGAAGCTGATCGGATCCGTTTAGAACAGGAGCGGACAGACATGTTGGCGAAATTACAGGCCGCTGAGGCACAGTTGGAAGAAGAGCGTCGGTTGTTTGCTGAGAGCGAACGAATCGCATCAGAGACGGCCAAGAAGCAGAGGATGGAAATGAAAAAACTTGAGAGACGACAATTAAAAATGCGACGAGTTTCTGAAGAGCGTGAACGGCAGGCAGAATTGCAGAGGCAAGCAGAGCTTCAAAGACAGGGAGAACTTGAGCAAGCATCGAAGAAAAGAGCTGAGAAAGAAAGTAGATTGATTCCAGATGAAGGTGGTAAGCGTGATTCATTCCTTCTCATTGCCCAGCTTTGATCATTGGCACACCAGACGTCTTTGGCATTCAAAGGTCTCCTTCATGCTCTCGTGAACTTCAATCACAAGAGCTGCTTGAGTTAGAAGCACAGATTTCAAGGCTACGGAAACGTTTGCGATCCATTTGCATCAACGAGGCCGTTCGACCCGCAAAGGCTTCCGCGAGCCTGCCGTCTCCAGAACAAGCTCAACAAATGACTCGGGAATTCCAGTTGCTCTCGTTGGAGGTTCAGAAACTGCCACCGTCGATTGACGATATTAATGTTAACACTGAACTCAGGTCACTGAGAACAGAAATGGAAGAATCTTCACTGTTGTTGGTAGAGCTCGAAAAGTTAATCGTCCTGGCTGGAACTATACAGTCCTGCGATGCTGCCTTAAGCGACTTGCTGGAGCATATTGACAGTTATCCTGCTATTCCTCTCGGTGTCTTGTCGTCAACTCATAAAAGTAAACCAACAGCACAACCAGAGGAGCAACTGTCCGCGCGACTTGCTTTTACAAAGGCCAAGGTCAATGATATGGAACTCAAATTTGCCCCAGTTGCCAATGAGCCTCGATCAATTTCAGAGACCTCAAGGATTCTGCAAACCTGGGGCGAATTGGAAGAGATGGCCAATGATCGCATCGGGGGGAAGAAATCTCGACCTGCGAGTGCTACCAGTACAAGGAATAGCTCTGGTCGTGATAGCCGTGCTTCCAACATTAATCCCTCTAATCCCACTAAACCTACTAACTCAACCCGCTCTCGTTCAACACGAAAAAACGGTACTTACACTCATCTGTCAGTATCGTCTCTATCCATTCCTTCCCGAGGGAAGTTGCTCGCACCTCCCCCTCCTATCCACCCAGCTACGCGGCGGTCCGTGTCTGGGTCGAACGAGCCACAAAATCGTTCTATGAGTCGCTTATCTACTGTTTCCTCGTCACGGTCCGTGTCTGGTCCGCTCAGCAGCACCTCTATATATGGCTCGACATTTGCCTCGAGACAACGCACAGCGAGCCTTTCAGGTTCCAATAATGCCACTCTCCCTCCACTACGCCGACCTTCTCTTGCGCAACCGTTCCGGTCGGCTGGAGAAATCAAACGAAGCAACTCGCCTTCCATGTCAGAAAACGTTTCCAACACTCGCTCTACAATGAACCCTTCTCGTACCTCCATAAATTCAACATCGACCTGGTCTCGTGCGCCCCGGGATTCTTTTTCATCGATCCTTCCGAGGGCCGCGACTCCGCAGAAGAAACCTCCTGTTAGAAAGAAGTACATTGCCGACCCCAAAAGCAAACTCGACGTGGCTGTTGGAGATGTGGTCAATCAACTTCCAGTTGGCATAAATATTGAGAGTGTTGCAGAGGGTTGGCGTGATCAGAGTGGAAAGTATTGGATTGGTAACCAAGACCCAAAATTGTGCTTTTGTCGTATCTTGCGCTCTCAAACTGTCATGGTCCGTGTAGGAGGTGGTTGGACAGAGCTTTCAAAGTTAGTACACTTTTTTTTCCTTCGGGTGAGGGCTTTCGTACTCAATACTTCTCATAGATTTATTAAAGACCACTTTGCTGAAAGCTTCCAAATCGCAGTACCGGAATCTCCTCGTCACGGAGAACAAAAATGGATAAGCTCAGCTACATTATTAGAAGCTTCTGAAATAGAAAATTTCCCGCCCCCAGCTCCACCTCGGACACCAGAACCAACTTTACCCTTGATGCCGTCGTTCTCACTTATGACACCAAGTGGTCAAAGTCCACGTTCGCTTAAGTCTTCTCCGTCGGTCCAGGGTTCTCCCTTAACCCCTTTGCAATATATCAGACGAGCTGAGCCTGACAATGCCTTACTTCGTCCAGTGACACCTTCGAAAACACCCCTTCGCAGTAGGGCTACAAATCCACATACACCTTCGCGACCTTCTGTCTGGAGGCCTTGAAATTTCAGTTTTCGCTGTCATACTTAGACAACCGCACGTGTTACTTCATTAATTACGACCTTCATGCTTTCGTTCTCGCATTCTCCCTTGCATTATTTCTCCTTGCATTCAACCCTGCATATACACAACGCTTCATACTAATTCAAGTACATGTATCTATAGCCCACACATTAATGCAACACCAATGGATACCCTGTGCCTCAAGCACGGGCTTTCTTCTTCGGCCGGTAGGTATCGCTATTCTCTTTGTCCACTTTCTCGAGGTCAAGTCGATGTGTTCTTTTCATGTGCCGTTTCAACAAATCTTGACGAACGAAAGTTGTTGCCGGAAGTGGGCAAAGATGACATGAGTATGGTCGAATGCCAGTGTGACTAAGTTCGTGGCGTTTGCACTCATTCTTGCGCAAGAAACGCGATGAACTACAAAAAAACATAATGAGAATAGCGAGATGCTGGTAAATGATTAAAACATACCAGTGACGACACTTGAAGGGCCGCTGGTCAAGGTGAGCGCCAACGTGAATCAGAATATGATCACGCCTTTTATTCATCTGCTCACACCCAGTTATATAACACCGGAATTCCTCAACAAGCTCTCCTCTCATAGATAATTTCCCGGCAAAGGAGATCAACCATCTCTTGTCGTAATCTCGGCCTTGGTTTCGCAGTCTGTATCTTTCAGCCTTGGCTTTCAGTTCCTCGAGTTCAACTCCCCGATGAGCGTCAAGGACAGGCGTTCCAAGGTCGACAGGCAAATCTAAACCCTGGGCCTGATGCTGGCAATCATCACCAGTTTCCTGATAAATATAGTCGCATTCTTCTACAGTTTTGGTTCGGGCAATCCGACGCTTTTTGCCTTTCATAGGAAAAGCTTGCTTCGATAATGGTGATTCGAGCGGTGGAGAGTAGTCGGAACTAGTTGGGCTGTGAAAGACAGAGTGCTCATCATCGCTTGCCTGCTTAGAAGCTTTAGAACCAGCGCAGGCAGGCGCAGGTAGTACGACATCGTGAGAGATCTGATAAGTTACTTCGGTCTGAAATCCTGAATACTCCATGCTTGCGACATTGTCTTGTCTGAAAAAGTCACCGTCGACCATAAGCTGGTTTGTAGATAAAGAGTCACTGAAACAAGGAAAATAGAGGGGGACATTGAATAGAGATGGTGGAGATGGTAAAGCAGGAAGGATATCAGCAGGGTTGACTCCTATACATGGATCTGCGTTGCGCATGTTGATATCAACCACCGGAAGAGATAATCCGGGAATAAGGTCCGTCGCTGCAGACATTATTGAACATTCCTCTTGAAAATTATAGGTCATTTGTGTTTGGCCATCACCTGCGAGGATCTGAGCAGCATGAGACGCATTATCGAGGCATATTTCACTAAAAATGGCCGTTTGTTTTAGAGCCGAATCGCATGCAGAAAGCTGCGTAATGAAGTCGGACACAAAATTTCTGGGAGTAGAAGGAGCAAAAGCCCAAGGTGCATAATTTTCCGGATCCAAAAGATTCGAAGCGGTTCCCAGATCTCCAAGGCCAAGTTCCAGCGACAACGCCGACCGCATTTCGTATACCGCATCATCTGCAGCAAGTTCTGCAGCTTTGATGACAGATGAGAAGGACCATGTTGAAGGTATTGAAAAGGGATTGTCAGGTGGTTTCATAACGGAATCCAAAGTCTCGTTTAAGATGTCATACGTAGGCTCCACCCTCGGCGTCCGACCGCCGTATTGACGGTCAAAGGTTAAATGGGCATTGGGGACAGGTGGGACGTCCTGAGAGTAGCCTTGAGTCTTCAAGTCTTTTGCAAAGTCCAAGTTACGAATGCCAAGTCCAGAAAGTGACGGTGCAGCACTCGAAGACCAGAGACTAGAGTCCAAATGATTAGATTGAAAGTCATGTCCATCAAATTCCAAGCCATCAGACGAACGGTGAGGCAGTATTAGAGGGGCTGTGGAATTCGATAGATTGGGCTGTAGAGAAGAAGCCATGAAGCAAGGACGGTTTGAGATGTCTAGATAGGGAGAGAAGGTCGCCATGATATAGAGATGTCTAAAGAAAAGAAAAAATGCAATAAATATATAAGCCCTTCAAGGACAAGAGCGAAAAGGTATAGGCGGGCAACGTCAAGTTGGCCTGGCGCGCCTGATCCTGAATGTAGAACGCAGTAAACTTGTTGAAAGCCGTCGTTAAGAACGAATGTCACTTTGTTTGGCCTTGCTTGTCTGGACCATGACCTACTACAGTCGCTGTCTTCCTCACAGGTATTGCAGACGACCAACACCTTCCAGAATACCTCTTATCGTATTTTTTGGGGCTTTGGGAGCTGGAACTGCAACCTACCTTTTCCTTCCTGACTCATCTCGCGCTGCTCCAACTTTAGACCATGTATTTTTGTCATATCAACACTTTACCCCGACAAGAGTAGTATCAAGCGAAGAATCAGGACCTCATACCAAATTACTCAAGATTGCTTTAGCTCCAGCCCTCCTTCCCCCTAGAGACTTATTTGACCCAATCTGGTCAGTTTATATCAAAGATGATGATATACAAGTGGAACGTCCATATACCCCACTACTGGGTGTAGATGAGAACGGCCATATGCTGTTTTGGATCAAGAAATACCCCAAAGGCGAAGTTGGTCGATGGCTACATTCTAAAACTGCTGGCAGCGAAATTGAGTTGCGAGGCCCAATCAAAACCTGGAAATGGGAACGAGACTCTTGGGACGAGGTTGTCATGGTATGTACATTTACCTTCTTTTCACTTGTCTACAACCTAAAAGTATTCGAGATTTCAGGAGGCACGGGGATCACTCCTTTCGTCCAGCTTTTCCACACTGTTATCTCCAAACCTACCAAGTCGCCAAACACACGGTTTACGTTGATTCATTCCTCTCGCGCACCTGGAGAACTCCCTCCGCCAGCTGTCCTAGAACCGCTTACTGCTTTTTCAGCTGAAAATCCAGAAAAATTCAAAATTCACATTTTCGTGGACACGCAAGATGGATCTAATTCCCCCGTGCCTATACTTCATATAAATACCGGAAGAGTAACAGACTTCGCCTTGGAGCGATGTTTGCGCTCCGAACAGGTGCCAGGGTGGTGGGGAAAACTTTTTTGTAAAAACGTGTCCGAGGATAAAAAGCCCCGACGGACCCTCTTTTTAGTTTGTGGACCGGAGCCGTGAGTTCTCTAGAAATTGCGTTATCATAATGCTAACGTCCTGCTTAGTATGATAGGCGCTATTGCTGGCCCCTATGGGCGCAACTTTTCACAGGGAGCAATAGGTGGCATCCTTGGAAGGATGGGAATCGCCTCAAACCATGTTTACAAGTTGTGATTGTATCGATTCTTGTTTCACATCTGCTTAATCAAGTATCTTATAACCCTTTTCACGTCAACCCACGTACACTAGTTCACTCAGACGCAATTTCCCATCCAATAGCTTCTCCAGCCCAGAAAGGGACTAACACGTTGTTCCCCAGTATATACTGCTCATCTACCAATTTTGCAGGAGATCGTCGGAGAATGACAGATTTTCCCTCAGTTTTAATTGGTTGCCCATAGAAACTCCTTCCAAAATCGCTCACAAAGCCTTCCAATTTGTCAAGCGCCTCGAAAGACTCCAAGAGGTGTGCAACCAGCGGCAGCAAAATTGGAGATGTGTAAACGCCCGCTGCACACGCGTGCGTTGGTGAGCTCACTGATTTTGCGTGTGGAGGATGAGGCGCAGAGTCGGAACCAAGGAAAAATCGAGGATGTCCTTGAAAATTTCTCAGTTTCGTTGCCTTAATAGTTTTTATTCAGTCAATTGGGCTGACCTTCCTTTATGACATCCCTCAAAGCCTGACGATCGTCTGGATATTTTGCGACGGGTTTGCAGAAGTTCCACGATTGGCCCGCCCAATCATCCACGATTAAGGCAAGATGGTGGGCAGTTATTGTGCAAGCAACCATTGGACCGCATGATTTGACAGCTTCCACGGCTGCCCTTGTCGTTGCATGCTCGAGCACAATACGTAGCTTGGGGAATGCGGCGTGCAGCTTGAAAAGATGCGGCAGAAAGGAAGGTTCTGCGTTGAGTACATGGATGTTCTGGGAAACGACATACATTAGCGATTTAACAGGCTTTTGAGATGAGGACAAGCCCACTGCTGCAGCATCTGAAGGAACCTCTCCATGCAAATTGAGGATCATGTCAACTTCCTGCATAGCTTCGAAGACTGGGTAATATGTCTCGTACGACTCTATCCCACCATCTGAATTTGTGGTAACACCGCGTGGGTAGGATTTCACACCTATGAGGCGATTAAGTGCATCGTCGGTACCACGATAGACTCGGGAACGTACCAACAATACCAGCCTTCTTAGCTTTTCGTATTTCATCTGGTGTTAATTCCGATGAGAGGTACAGGGTCATCAAATATTGAACATCGGGGTCGATTCTTTGCAGTTCAGCCTTATATTTCAGTGCTTGTTCCGTGGAGGTGATTGGAGGTTTTAGGTTAGGCTTGGAATATGAATCAGAGTTTATTCAGTTTTTTAACAAGACGCATCTATGCCAACCATGACATATGCAAGATCAAAGCCTCCTTTGCGAACATGAGGGGTAACTAGCTCAGATATCGACCCTTGTCGGAGGTGGACATGGAAGTCAGCTGGCGATCTGATAGAAATAGACATTCTCGAGTTATGGTTGAATGAAGAAGAGGAAGGTAGCATTTGGCTGATAAGATAAGATCTGTCGTTGGTTCTAATCTCAGGCTGGTCTCGTTAAATATTTATTGTACATCTCAGCTGGAACTCCATCTAAAGTGTGTTCGCTCCTTTTTCGTGAGCGAGGAGTATATCGGAACTTCTCTCCACCGAATAGACTGAATGCTGTCACTCTGCCCTACACGATAATATCGCAGCTCCTTGTGTAAACCATCATCATTCATTACTTCGTTTCCTTGGGACGAGGGCACATATAGTGTGTCTAACGAACCGTCAGGAACATATAAAATAATATTTGTGGCTTGACTTGACGCACCATCTTCGAATATGCCGATCCACTCGAAGTACTTTTCGATGAGTGGCAAAACAGCCTCCGGTGAAATTTGCTGTACTAACTGTTCTTCCATGATAGCAAAAGGCAGAGGTGGTTGATAGATGAGTGGAAGCCTGAGGTTATCAAGCTGCGAGTCAAAGAGTGCAAATTTTGGAGAACAACCACTAAGAAGTGAATGTTTTCTATTAGTGTCTCGTGTTCGATGCAATCACGTACTTGGTTTGACGTTTTAGGTTTGAGATGGAGGCAAAGACGCGTGTTATCAAGTTGAGGTAAGCTGGAAGGGTTGGAGTGCGCCTATATTAAAAATAAGGCCCTTGAAAAACGAAAATTGATTGGAAACATACAGAGATCTCACTGGGTTGTCCGAGGTTTCGGGCAAAAAATACGCTGAGGGTTCAACAAGAATAATTAGACCAGGCGGAGAAGCCAGAGTTGTTTCAGAATTGATCCAAGCATGTCCTCGTGTAGAATCATCTGGGCGGGACACACGGAGGAGTGAGAGCAACAAGCATAGATGACCCGGTGTAGAAGGGTAACTAAGTGGAATAGCTAGTCCATGAGCATGAGTCGGAGGTTTCCAGGGGAAGAATAGGTTCACAAGATCGAGACTTTAGATGCCAGTTCAGAAACCTTCCCGTGACCATAATTCATGGTTAAGGAAGCATCGTCAAAGCTTTGTAGACTGTTCACGAGGGCCGCTCTTGAAGGTGAAAGTAAAAGTGTTGGAGTTTTCAATTCATGCAAGCTGTGGGATAAAGAGAGATGGAGTGGTGCCGAGGGAGGGTAGGATCCAGCGACGAGGAAGGTATTGAAGTCTGGTATCGGAGGAGCATGTGGTTGTGGAAAGAATGAGAGCGGCATATGTTTTGTAAGCGGCGACAAACACCTCTTCACTCAGCATCGCCATGTCTGCAATCCTTGTCCAGCTCACTGGCATGCGACCTTGCTTCCGAATCTCTGCCAGAACATCCAATCGCAATTTTGCAACTGCATCATGCTCGCGGACACACCCTCGCCCTAGTCCATTTGCCACCCTTCGCTATCGTCCAATCTTCACTTCTGCACCTTCGTCTCTCCGCTATCATCCACCTCAGAACTTCCATCAGTCTCGCAAATTTTTAGGGTTTTTGGACAAAATACCACAAGACTTTATCTTCTATGGTATCATTGGCCTTAATTCTGCGGTCTTCATGATGTGGTACATGGCAGTACAAAAATATGTGAGTAAGGATCATTCTATACTTACCCTCACAAGATGTCTCTTCGACTGACAAAACTTTAGAAACAACTAGGCGATCCATCAACTGTCTTATGGATGAGGAAAAATTTCTTAAGTAGCTGGAATAACCTTGTGTCTGGGAGATTGTGAGTAACAACATTGTTATCCTCGTCGCTCATTCACTGAAGATTTATCTATGTTCTAGATGGACTCCTCTTACATCTTGTTTCTCACATCAGGATTTCTCCCATATCCTCTTTAACGGGTTCACCTTTTTCTTCATGGCGCAACCAATGCTTCAAATATTGGGAAGTCGTCAATTTATCTTTCTCTACCTAGGAGGTTTGTCTCTGCAAATCTAGCCAAGAATCCATTGATTGACAGTTAAATAACTCAGGAGGACTTATTTCTTCGTTTTCCAGTATAGCCTATGCTAAACTGGCTGGAAAAAGGGACTATGCATCACATGGCGCTAGTGGTGAGTAGTTATCATGTTGTATATTGTGGAAAATGAATTTACGGTTCTAATAGGTGCAATCTACTCGATTGTTTCTCTCTTTGCTTGCGTTGCTCCAACTACAAGATTTCAACTATACGGGATAGTCCCTGTGCCCGCCTGGCTGGTTGTTACTGGTCTTTTTTCCTATGATCTATATTCCACCTTATCCAACAAGGTACGTGATTGAAGTTTGAACAAATGCAAATCTTAAACTGACTTGTGTCATTTAGAGTGGGACAACAGACACCGTCGGTCATGTTAGTGGTATTTTAGCGGGGGTTACATACTTTATTCTTAGAAGGTTCAGGATATTTTAAACAGGGAGGATACAGTTGCAAGTCATTTGACAAAAGTTAATACGCGAACACGTGACCAAACACGCTGATGGTTCGTTTCCAATTTGAACTGAGGCTCAACTAAGGACTTTCACCTCGACATTGACACCTCTTCCATCGACTGAGCCATCGTATACTGCACTACTAAATCATGGTCGCCGCAGGCTCCATCACCGTAGCAGGTGCTATCAACTTACCATATGTTCGCATTTTGCAGCTGACCCAACACCGACAGTTCGAGTGCGTCCCCCAACGACATGGGAAGCTGGCCGCCTACCTGAACCATGTTATGATGAAACGATAAGAGGCGAAGGTGCACTATCAACGCCTGGGAAGGTCGTAAACACATCCTCTTTAAGAGACATTGTGCAAATTGTTGACGACCGGATACTTACGTTCGATCCCGATGAGAAGGACAGAGCGAAGGCCTTCGTGGAACGTGGTTTCATGCCTCCAGGATCAAAGAGGTACAAAGATAAACGATTCATGTTTGATCGCGTTTTTGGTCACAATGCGACCCAATATGAGGTATATCAAGCGACTTCACAGCCTTTGCTTGGTGGTCTTTTCGAGGGGTATAACGCGACCGTATTTGCATATGGTGTAAGCGCTGAATCTTTACTGATTGCAAGAAGTGCCATTGATTACAATATAGGCTACTGGCTGCGGTAAAACTCATACGATCAGCGGGACAGACGCCGACCCTGGGATCATCTACATGACTATGGCTGATTTATTTCAACGGATCGAAGACCGAAAAGATGACTGGAACGTAGAAGTCATGGTCACTTTCTTGGAAATCTACAACGAAGAAATTCGTGACCTTCTTGCAGAACCGGGATCTCATACCGCCCGTGGAGGTTTATCCATTCGTGAGGACAAAACTGTCAAGGTGGTGGGTTTGGTGGAGCTAAAGCCACGCACGGCCGAAGAAGTCAAAGGAATTGTACTCCAAGGCAACCTGCGAAGAACTCAGAGCCCAACACACGCAAATGAGACCAGTTCTCGATCGCATGCCGTTCTCCAGGTTCACGTTACACAAGCCCCAAGAACTGCTGCATTAACAGAACAAAGAACTATGGCAACACTCTCCATCATCGACCTTGCTGGAAGTGAACGTGCAGCGGCTACGACAAACATGGGTCAACGAATGGTTGAGGGTGCCAACATCAACAAGTCGCTTCTGGCTCTCGGAAATTGCATCAACGCTTTATGCGAGAGTGGTGGTGCAGTCCGTCATGTACCTTACCGAAACAGTAAACTTACTCGATTGCTCAAATTCTCCTTGGGAGGTAATTGCAAAACGGTCATGATCGTATGCGTTGCTCCAACCTCTAATCATTTCGACGACACACACAACACTCTTGTTTACGCAGAACGAGCGACCAAAATCAAAACCAAGGTCGTCACCAGAAATGTGGTTAACGTCGACCGTCATGTTGGGCGCTACGTGGAGGCCATCAACAGATTGAATATCGAAGTCGCCGAATTAAAGGAGAAGCTGGCTGGGAGGAGAGCGTCTGAGAGTGACGTTATGGCCCGGAAGAAGACTGAAGCAAAGGCTGAGCTTGAAAGAGCCAAGAATGACATCCAATTGAAGGCAGAGCAAACCAAGGCTTCAATCGTGGACGGTGCAACGTGTTACGGCAAGCTTTCCATCGCAAAGGTCAAACTGGGCGCGATTCAAGCTCGTCTCTCTCAAATCGACACGGCAAGTCCGACGGCCGCCTCTCATGCGGAACGTGCATTATTGCAAGCATTAGCGCGCCCAGAGGAAGAAGCTGTCAAACCAGGATCACTGCTGAATAATAGACTCCAACGGTCCTCGAACTCTAACGCCATGTTCGATGCTACAATGCGTGCAGTCTCGGAGAGGAAGTCAGAAAAACTTGATGAGATCAGCGTGGACAACATAAAGCTTGAAGCGTCCTTCAGGAAAGCATCAATGGAGAAGTTAAAGGCCGAGAGCGAACGCGATGCCATGCGAGAAACAATGACCGATATGGCGGATATCATCGTTAAACTGGTGGGTATGCTAGGGAGGTGTACAGTGATGGTTGGCGAGGCAGCAAATTTACTAAGCAATTCCTTGGACAAGGATGACATGGGCATGACCGTCAAAAAAGTAGCAGCGACGTTGGAAAACATACGGGAGAAAAATGACGAGACTTTCAAAGGGCTTGTTGGTCACTCGACTGAATCGTACATGATGCAAGACCCAGTCGAGTCATCTGCCTTGGATCACTATGGGGCCTCGTTCACGCGCAGAGTCAGCTCAGGACCAGCTGTTCTACAACAAAACGCCAGATCAAATACTTCACGGCGTTCATCAACATACGGGAACATGTCTATCTCAGCCTCGCCGCCTCGCCGATCACACAAGTCTCCACGAAAGTCACTGCGCTCAAGTCTCGCATCGCAACCGTACAGACGGGCCCCAGAGAAAGAGAAGAAAGGCGTTAGATTAGCCAAAAATGTCCAATGGCGGGACGAAGCGGGCCAAGGCGACCTGGATGATGGTGGAAGCAGGATGTCTCCAGTCGTATCTCTCGCCGTCATACCTCCCAGTCCTCTTCCACAAGATGCTTCAAGCAAACCACCATTGCGAGCTCCATCCCCTGTGCAAAGGTGTCCTTCTTCTCTTGGATCTGAGAGTGAATGGGAAGATGAAAACGAGAAGACCGACGACAGCCTCAGCATGGGCTTCATGGCTTCCTCATCATCAATGCACCTCAGCGCTTCCTCTTCTTCACGGCCCACTGCTGGCAGGCGATCTCGGCCAAGTCGTCTAGATCCCGGTTTCCTCAAATCAAAGTCGAAACTCTCAATGCTCGGCAGTCTCATGGAGGACGACGAGAACGTAAATGACTTGCGAAACTATCCGTTATCCGAAATGAACATGAACCGAATGGGCTCCACGGATGATTCTGGTTCAAGCGATGGTAACCTACACGTGCCTAAAGTCCGAGACCGTTTGTCAGGGTCCCCAAATAGACGAGCGCCTTCGACGGGGAAAGTAAACAGTCACTTATCTTCGGCCAGCAAGAGTTCAGGGAGAAGACGATCAAACATTGGTCCGATGCGAAACGAGAAGGGCAGGCGTCGGTCGAGCATGATTCCTCAGCTGTCGCCTCCGACAGTAGAAGGCGGTACGAACACTGGTGCCCGACGCGTACTACTGGGAAGTCCCGCCAAACGATCGAAAAGGTCGTCATTAACCCGATCATTGAACGCTACCTCATTGAAAGTGAAGTCGACTGGATCATCAAGCATGGCAAACCTATCCATCAGTCTTGACCCTAATATGAGTGGCGACTTGAGCATTAATAAACCTTATAAACCAACCTGGCGTTGATAAGAACGCGACACGTTCAATCAACCTGTGTACCTTGTCTTGATTGTGCATTTTAATCTTTTGTTTTTATGACCTCCGTACTTTACACCCTATATGTTTTCAGTTGTTCATTGCAATCGTTGTCTGTACAGTCCAGTTCTTTCTCTCTGTATACCCAAGACACTGTCTTCGATTATTTATTATGTGTAATGGATTCTTCCCTCCTTTGTCGGGGCGGCGTGCTCGGGTCAGGATGGATCTAACGCTTCAATTACTGTGGAAAGCGAGGATGTATAGATGTTGACTAAATTACGCGTTTCACTTCAAAGAAGGACTGAAAAATATATATTAAGTAATGGATTCAGAGAGCTTGAGTTCAGCTCACTTTTAAGTAGTATACCTGCCATGCCACCACCGAAAACAAGACGATTGCTTGGAACACAGACCACCACTTGACACGAGAATTTGTGGATTCTGCAGTGTTTCTATGTGTCTTCTCTCTGACAACGATATATTCTTGTTCGTCCTTCACTGAGACGAGTCCTGCTGCAAGCTTGCGAATTTCGCGTTCAATAGGAGCAACAACGCCTAGAGCTCGGAGTTATATTGAATATCAGACTCCACACCGAGATGAATAGGACTGACCATCTGAAGCTACGTAAACGACGCCATGGACATTGAAGCTAGACGATAGGTTAATATGCCCGGCGTTGACAAGAGAAATAATATAGCACATGCCTGACAATTTTATCTGCAACAGCACTCATTTGATTTGAGAAGCAGTATTCATGACGGCCATCGTGTTCAGCAGTGATTGCATACGACCCCGTCGTTTGCCGAATTTGTTTCCCGAGGGTCTTTCCAGCTGGATCTGTTAACTGAATAAAACTCTGGTAAGGTATTGGATCAAGAAAGACAATGGAGGTGCCTACCCAGAAATCTACGTCCAGGTAACCTCCCTCGGCGACCTGATATGTTACAGTCATCTTGTCATTGATGTGTAGGTCTTCGAAAAAGCATTCCTTTTTTCCAGCAGTAACCTCAACGAGATGTGCAGAGACAAAAGATGGTAGAATGGTCAGGATGAATAGACATGAAAAGAGGTCGTACAGTCGAGGCATGGTCTGAAGGCCGGGTATTGGTTCTGAAGGTATGCTTGTGCTTATGCACACGTCGGGGTTTGGAAGGGGACCCCAAATTAGGGTTCTGGGGGTCTCCCTGGGTTTCTTTTGATTTCTGAACTGATCTCCTTCAACGCTCAGTATAACATAACAAGGTCTGATTATCATGGCTGAAAACTCTTCTTCTGCTCTTGCACCCAGGGTATGTGATCTATTTCTACAGTTATCCGATCCTGCTGCAGCTCCTATGATGCCTTGATCTAAGTGGAAGATTATCTAACGATTCGAGTCTATATCTCTAGGACGAGGAAACAGATGTCCATTTCGAGCCCGTGATCAAGCTTACAGAACAAGTAGACACGAAAACACACGAGGAAGATGAGGATGTCCTTTTCAAGATGTGCGTACAAACCAATCCGCGGGATCGCAACCGAAATCAGTCCAACTAACCAATCCGCGATCTTTCTACCTTACTAGGCGTGCAAAGCTCTTTCGATTCGACGCAGAATCTACAGAATGGAAGGAACGTGGAACTGGCGATGTCCGTCTGTTGTCACACCGAGAGACCAAGAAAGTGAGGCTTGTGATGAGACGCGACAAGACTTTGAAAGTTTGCGCCAATCATGTCAGTGAGTACTCTTATAATCTTGTTCCTTGCTATCCAGATTGATCAAACTGCTACCTAGTTTCTGCCGATATGCGATTACAACCAAACATCGGTTCTGATAGGAGTTGGGTATGGAAAGTGGCTGCCGATTATTCTGAACAACCACCGACGTCGGAAACCCTTGCCATCCGTTTTGCCAACTCCGATAGTGAGTCGTATGACCCTTTTGTATTTTGGTATCTCTTGATATATCTAATTTTTATAGACGCTGCCTTGTTCAAGACTGCATTTGAAGACGGCCAAAAAGCCAACGCATCTCTGGGCAAGACCGCTGCGGCCGCCGAGGAAAAAGTAGATGACGAAGAGAAAAAAGAGAAGCGGGAAGAGAAACCCAAAGAAGAGGCCGACATTGAGACAGCAAAGGACGATGGAAAGGCCAAAAAGGAAGAGGAAAAAACAGTTTAAATAGTCAACACTTCACGCAACATTCTTCAAAATATTCCTTACTTCATCTCAATTTCTTATTGCCACTGCGTAAGTCATGCATCTTTCGATACAATATGGAGAATGGTCAAGGTTCTGTGAAGTTTCCTGCCTACAATAAGATTGATGCTCGCAACAAATAAGTGGGCTTGTACGAAGTCTAGCACCATTCCAACTATTCTTGATAAGGTCTGGGAAAGAAGTCCCATCATGCCTGCTTCTTGTGATAAGCATTCTCGCAGGTTGCCCATGCTTCCCAAAAGTGTACGGCCTTTCCCTTCTGCCAGTAACCAGGTGGTGAAGTACCTTTCACAACCTCAACTGTAATTAGCACGTGGAATATGTCCTTGACCAAAAATTTGTGATATTAGCAAGTCAAAAATGAGGCACCACTAAATACAGACTTACAGAACCGCTAGAATTGCAGCTTAGGAGATGAGCAAATGTCCAAGGTGATGAAGGATTGATCACTCACGGAACTTCGTACATGGGCTCCAATAAAAGTGTTTCCTAATCGGCCGTTAGAATCAATAATTGCAGGTGACAGAACAAACACACCATGATTCCTCGTAGTCCGCGAGCGCCTCCCCCACGTTCATGAGCCTTTTTGCAGATTTCGTCAAGTGCATCGCTGGTAAAGCGGATTTCTACGCCGGAATATCCGAATAGAGATTGATATTGGGACACCAAGGATCCTCTCACTTCTGTCAATATTCTTCGGAGATCTGGAATAGTGAGTGGCGCCAGAGTGGTGATAGACGGGAGGCGGGAAATAAATTCTGGAATAAAGCTATGAGAAGACCTATTAGCTAAAATTCAATACGGTGTTAATATGGTCTACCCGTAGTTAACCAGGTCTAAAAGAAGTATGTTAGAAGGACAAAAGTGAAGAGACAATTCCAGACATGCCAGAGGTTTCCACAAGATCCAATGGGTTATGGTGAGCCTTGCGATTCGGAGTAAAAAATGGAAGTGAACTGTTTTCTGAGGACAGACTGGCGGTGAAACCGATGGACTAAAAGTCATTAGCGTTTCCGTCAGTAACAAAATAAGACCACCTACGCCTTTAGCCACTCGCTGCTTGATAATCTTATCCAAACCTACGAAGGCTCCACTCAGAATAAACAAAACATTTGATGTGTCGATGTGATACACATCAGGCCTCGCTTTAATAAATAATGTTACTATGAGAACCATCGAAAAAGTCGGAATAACGCTCACATGTAGCCAAATGGGGTGCACGTTGGCCATGCCTTGATTGAGGGTCTCCGGTCGGAGGAGGCATGTCAATAGAAGCACCACCTTTCGCCTGTACCGTAACCACAGATCCTTCCATCATTCGTAATAGTGCTTGTTGAACTCCTTCTCCGCCAACATCCCGAGAACCTTCCGCGCCTGAACTTGACTTGCGTGCAATCTTGTCGACCTCATCTATATAAACGATTCCAGTGCTAGGCGCGATAAGGAAGAGCATTAATCAAATGCAAATTACTCCAACCTGGCTCGTAATGGATCCCAATTGGCTGCTTGTAGCTAACATCTCCGTCAAACACGACTCTCAGCTCACAATTTGTCACTTACTAGTCGTTGGATGGCCATATCAACGTCTTCCCCAACGTCTGGACGGTAAAAAGGCAATCAGGTACGAGAATCGCCAACAGAAGATGACTGACATCCTGCCTGAAATGGAAACTGAATAACTGCTTGCCAAGTAATTACGGGCTACTCACCTGGGTAAAGGACGTGGCATCGCTGACTGAAAATGGTACATCAAGCACCTTTGCAAGAGTTCGAGCAAGTAGGGTCTTCCCTGAATGATAGCAGTGAGGATACAGGTACAAGTATAAGAAATTTTCAAGAAGTGCATACCAGAGCCTGTTGGTCCTCTTGAACCAGAGCATCAATAACCAAGAGATGAACTGAGTCTAATGACATACAACACCAGTACGTTACTCTTTTCAAATAATGGCGGCCTGTGTCGACCAAGCAGCGAAAAGGGTGTTGAAGGTTTGCGCAGAGGACGTAGGCGAGCAGTGGCCACTTCCGATGGCGCTGAGAGCTCTATCAGTAAGGATTCGCCGGATAACGCTAATTTCCAATGCTGACATTGATCCGGGATACCTGACTCGACGTCGCTTGGACGTTCAGCCTCTGCTTCGAGGTAACCGAAATTAGCTCGTACGCGGTTGTAATGGTTAAATACACTTGAAGATCCGTTGGTTGGGTTAAATTATGACTTCCGCGGATGTAAGCGAGCGACTAGCGTACGCGACAGAAAGGACCTTCTTTGCGTTCTCTTGGCCCACGATAAATTGGTTTAAATATTCTACAAGCTTGTCGTGGAATTCCTAATGTTAGTAAACGATGGCGAGATGCTGTGAATATAACGTACCTCTCGGGGTGTTGCCAAGCCAAATCCAGGAGGAATATGAGCCATGTCTTGGTTTCCGGGTTGCTGGAAAGTATCTCGAGGTTGCGTTCGAAGCGTTCTGATGTTATGTCGCGCATGACGAAACTGAGGGCTAAAAGATCCGATTTTACGTGCCCAAACCATAGATTATTGTGTCCCAGGGTAAAGTGAGCGATGCAGTCCGATATCCCAATTGAATGAAGATCCGACACAAGAGAGTCCTTGTTCAAATGTTACTTGGTATAAGATCCACACAGAAGGCCTATTACCTAAGCAGTTAGCTTGCCAACTTGGTCTCAACCTTTACCATCTTACTTAAATAGGTTGAGCAATTTTTCTTTGCACCGATATGCCTAGACGATCACGGTCAAGATCCCCCCGCAAGAACGATGATTACAACAGTGAACCAGCTTCACGCTCTTCTCGTCGTGACCATGACAAGGATCGCACAGGCAGAGACAGGGATAAGGACTCATCTCGTAGAAAGAGGGACAGAAGTCGAGATGTCGAACACAAAGAGAAAAAGTGAGTCTATTGTAAACCATTCACATAACATGCTGTTCAAAACCTTGTTTATAGGCGAAAGAGAGATAAGTCCGAGGAGAGACAGGCTAGAAAGGCAGAAAAGAAACGAATACGGGAGGAAGAGGAGGCCCGACGAGTTGCAGAGCTCAGCATTTATAGCGCAACTGACAACCCATTCCACGACGTTAATCTTGGGCAACAATTTAGCTGGCACAAAAAGAACGAGCTCGAACGGAAGAAAGGTCTTACACTAGCTGAATCTCAGCGCAGGGATGCGATTCGTCGGCAAGAAGCTAAAGAAGAATTGGAGCGCTTGAACAGACGTCGAGCCGAACGAGAGGTGGAAATGAGGCTTCGTGAAGAGGAAGAGCTTAGGATGTCACGTTTACAAGAGTCAGCTCAAATGTCCGAATGGCTATCGAAGGATGGGGATTTCCAGCTGGAGCAAGAGAAGAGAAGGGCCGCCATACGAATCAAAGAAAAACGTGCAAAAGCAATCGATTTCTTGGCTTTGAACCTGAAATATGTTAATCCACCTAAAGAAGAGGAGGATAAAGTCGAAGACGACGAAGACGCTAGCCTTGAAATTGATCTGGATGAGCCGTATAATATTTTTGATGTAAGCACCTCATTTCCCTCCCCCGTGCACTGATGAATAACCGTAATGCCATAGAATCTATCTGCTGAACAAACACACGAGTTACATGACGACATTGACCGATACCTGGCGTTAGAAGCATCAGAAGTGAACCTTGATTTCTGGACCGTAAGTTTTTCTTCAGTCCCTCATTGAGACAAATGACTCAAATACTTCGAGAATATGATGGTTGTGTGCAAGGACCGTCTGGATAGAATTCAAAAAAATGAACGAATGGGTGTAGAAGCGGCTGCTGTTGTGGAAAGTGATATCTCAACCTTGCTTTCTGGCAAGACATACGATGACCTGGTAGCCCTCCAACGACGAATTCAAGAGAAACTAACTAGCGGAGAACCCGTGGATACTGATTACTGGGAAGGACTACTCAAGAAACTGCTGGTTTGGAAGGCCAAAGTAAGTCTTTTTTAGGTTTGGAAAATTGTAAACTCGCTCCACAGGTATTAGGCTAAACTCAAGAATTTACACGAAGTTGTTGTTCGCAATCGACTCGAACAACTAAGGAAACGGCAACGTGACGAGGCTTTACAGGCCCAGGAAGAGCTTCTTGCAGGTGTTGCAAGGTCTGCCTCCAGGAGAACCGCCTTGGACGTTGTCATTGAAAACGAGGCTGCTGAGGAGGTTGTCTCGGCAGAAGATGTTGAAGTTTACGAGCGTTCCATGAGTCCTACCCTGCTTGATATTACCGCATTGTCACCAGACGAACGTGAAATTGACATCATTACCGAAAATGAAGATCGTCATAGTCTGGTACGTTTCAAGTCATATATGTGTTTGCACGTTTGACTGATTTTGTTTTAAGTTTCAACAACGTCGATCTGTTGCTGCGTCGCGCTTCGTCCCGAAGGCTGCTCAGCCCGCTGCTGTTGAAATTCCAAGTGAGGAAGCCGCAAGTAGCGCCGATCTCGCTTCAGAAGCGCTTTACAGAGCAGAAGCGGAAAAGGATCTGGACGAAGAAGAGGAGTTATTCAATCTTGAAGAAAACATTGTCAACCCTACCAGCTACAACTGGGAGGATAAATATAGGCCCCGCAAACCAAGGTACTTCAACCGAGTTCACACCGGTTATGAATGGAATAAATATAACCAGACGCATTATGAGTGAGTGAGTTAGCTTTGACTTATAACAACACCTGACAGTTTCTTAGTACGGACAATCCACCCCCAAAGGTCGTCCAGGGATATAAGGTCCGTACTGGCTGTTTGGTGTCAATTTCCGCTAATTTTTGTTGAAGTTCAACATATTTTATCCCGACCTTATCGACAAGTCAAAGGCGCCTACGTACAAAATTGTCAAGGAGCCTGGCAACGACGAAACCGTCCTTTTGCATTTCAGCGCAGGCCCTCCTTACGAAGACATTGCGTTCAGAATTGTCAATCGTGAATGGGAATTTTCGCATAAACGGTGAACATCTCTAAATTTAATAACGATGATAACAAATTTCTTACATCAAAAACAGCGGATTCCGAAGTAGCTTCGATCGAGGATGTCTTTCTCTTTGGTTCAACTTCCGCCGGAACGTAAGTGTTACCCTCAACTGTATCATAAACATTTACTAAACGTTACCCCAGTTCTATCGTAAATAAGTACGAATACTGGCAACTACATTGTTGCTACTCACCTGTAGCTCTGCTCCATGATTGAATTCGACTGACGTCGCTCTTCGTAGATTGAGCCACTCCCGCTGTAATCACATTGGAATCATATATACAATGAACAGAACATCTACATTCGCTTTAAGCTATTCACGACCAGGGATGCAGTCCTTTTCCCACACGACCGAGTTACTCAAGAGATTCAGTCGCCTCGGTTAAGAAGAGTAGCCCTACTCAGTCTAGCCTAATCAGGACCGGTTGCATCAGGTAGATCAATTTTTGGAAATTTGCTTTGTCTCGTCCTATGTCTATCATGCAAGGTGGCCCGCACGCATTGTCCTGGACAATGGATAGAACTGTACGCTGCAGGCCACAAACGTTGTCCGGCCCCGCTCGTGCAAAACCCTATTTAATGGCCAGACGGGAACATGCTCTTTCCCTCAGTCGTACACACACCTCCAATTACTACTATGCCTAAAGTTTCCATTTGCTCTCCTGCACCGATCACTCGAAGGAAAGTCTCTCAAGTGGAGTACATCATCTCCTACAAGCAGTCTCTAGCCATCCGTTCTAAACCTACTCTGTTTCTTCAACGTCAGCGTAAGAGATCACGCCATGGACGCCCTGTGCTGACCCCACCGCATCCTTCTGCCTTTGTGATTGACTCCACACTCCAACATTCAGTTGCGCAAAGTGATGTACCATTCACCAAGGCCTCGCCCTTGGCAGAGCACACCAACACTTTCCGCGGAGACATCGATGTGAACCCTCACCGGTGGTCACCTACGGTTCTACGCAAACGCAAAAAAAGCCCGGCCCCCATCTCATTCCAATTATGGTCTCGTAAAACCGCGCTACAACAAGAAATCGAACCTACCCTGCAGCTGAGGTTTCCTTCTGGCGAAGACAAATCCTCCTCAAAACCTCCGTGCAATGAAGCCATCCGCTCACGTATTCGGAGTGATTCAGCTGCCTTACGCGAATGGATTGCCTGCGTTATCTTCGGGTTCGCCTTGCGCAGCCCTCAGCGTCATCAACCTCCACTACCGGTGTATGTTGTCTTTCTTTCTTTGAATGTGCACAACTGATCTGAGTGTGATTAGCTCTTGCGAGGCGGTTGCTGCGGTCGCTACGAACATCAAGTGCCTCTTTCAGACCTATGCACCTCAAGATGACGTGGTTTTCTTGACACTGTGGTATGCCTCGCAGATGATGCCTGTCGGACTCCCCGATCAGTTCGATCTTTATCAGCCGGATGGCATTGTGCTGGCAACCAGGCTTTTCGTTCTTAGTTATACGCTCGCCATCAAGTGGCTTGCCGACGAATCTTACTCGCTACAGACCTGGTATGTCTCACAACCCTATGATAAGTGTAGCAGGCTAATTTTCTCTTCAGGGTTCCACACTACCAGAAGGGATTCTCGCTTTCTTCTGCCAAGGCACTTGATAAGGCGGCGCTGGAATTGCTTAATTACAACCTCTATATCTCTCCCTCTCAATGGATTGCCTGGCTGCACCACTTAGACGAGTGGCCATCGACCAATATATTCGCAGAAGATAGAATTCATCTTGTCGCGCAGGCCAGAATTCGCAAGTTATTGTTCAAATCGGAAACCTCTAGTCCATTCTCGCTTGCGCGATCCATCTCAACTTCCGGTACAGCCGTCTGGAAACTCCACAAAATTCTGCTCGAAAATCTTGCAATATCTATCCCATTCCCAGAACCTGCTCCCTGGAACCCAGCCGAGGATCCCATCATCCACATCACAGGGAGACGCCAACCCTTCACACAAGCTCCCTCCCCTTGGAGTTGTGGCACCCACTGCTCCCCCCCTCCTCAGCATCATGTGCCTTCTCTCGTGGTTTATAATAGCAAAGGAGAAGTTCAGGCTGACCACTGCACCGCCCCTCCTGAACCTCATGTGCCTCCTCTCCTCCTCTATAATAGCAGTGGACAAATTTGGGCTGAGTTTCTTAGATCAATGTGGTAGTAAATCTGCCTACCTTACTTCTTCATCCTCTTGCCATTAGGCTAATGACCATTTTTGCATCAAGAGCACTTGCCTCACACACCAACCCAAGGGCAAACATTGAATGGCCGCCTTCCGAACTTAGCTCCTGCACCGCTCAGGGGTACTCAATGTAATTGTAGCTGTAACAGTATCAGTAAATATCCAGATCTGTGCTTTGTCTATTCCGGCATAATTGGCAGCCTTTTTCTATCTACACTTGCTATAATTGTACATTTTGCACTAACATTACGGTGTAGTGTGCTTCAGTCATGTGACGATATCTTATACATCGCGCTCTGATTCTGTGGCTGCGGTATACCATTTATCTTTTTACATCTGCCGTTCATAAAATATACTTTGCTCTGCTCTCCAACCATTCGAAATGCCTGAATCTTCTAGTTTGGTTGTCCAGATGGACGTCGACGAGGCTGCTATCGATGAGGGTCTGTATTCACGTCAACTGTAAGTTACGCCCATCTTTATCTGATCATTCAATGTAAAGTCAACTCCAACTTTCTCTAGATATGTGCTTGGTCACGAAGGTCAATTAGTTTATCACGATGGAGACTTGAGCTTTAAATGGTTTTGATTCCAGCTATGAAGAAGATGGCTGCATCCAATGTCCTAATTGTGGGGCTTCAAGGTTTAGGCGCCGAAATTGGTAATCTAAGTTCCTGCACGTCAGAGACCATGAACTCACTATTTCGATTAAGCGAAAAATGTCGCTCTAGCTGGAGTCAAATCGGTCACTATTTTTGACCCCGAGCCTGTTACCGTCCAGAATTTGAGCTCCCAGGCATGTAATCTGATTTCTTGCTCTTGGATTTGGTTATAACTATAACACTACGGTAGTTTTTCCTCCGTGCTGAGGATATTGGAAAGCCCCGCGCTTCGGCGACTCTTCCACGCCTGGCAGAGCTAAATGCATATGTTCCCGTCAGGGACCTTGGGGGGAAGCAGGGGGACGAAATATCTGTTGACCTTATTAAAGGCTTCCATGCAAGTATTCCTCTGTTGATGTTACTGGCATCAATTCTCAACAAAATAACAGGTTGTTGTTCTCTGCGGTGTAGCTTACAGGAAACAGTTGGAGATCAACGATTGGACTCACCAGAACGGTGTCCACTTCATTGCTGCAGAGACGAGAGGTCTCTTTGGGTACGTTTTTGCAACGTTCACCTTCATGATATCTTGACATTTTTTAGGTCTGCTTTCAACGATTTTGGGCCGAAATTTACCTGCGTTGATCCTACGGGCGAGCAGCCTTTGACCGGCATGATTGTCTCCGTCGACAAGGTTCATTTTCCTTCCATCGTGATTGCGTCATACGTTAAGTATAAATCAAAATTACTAGGAAGGTGTTGTCACTTGCCTAGACGAAACTAGACATGGTTTAGAAGACGGAGATTTCGTGACATTCACTGAAGTTCAGGGGATGACCGAGCTCAATGGATGTGAGCCAAAGAAAATCACCGTCAAAGGACCTTACACTTTCAGCATTGGCGATACCTCTAACCTAGGGAACTACCAAACTGGTGGCATCTTTACGCAAGTAAAAATGCCCAAGATCCTTGATTTCGTCAGTTCTACACACTTCACAAAGCTTCCATAAACTAATAGAGGCTCTAGAAATCCCTCCGAGAGTCCTTGCAAAACCCTGAGTTTTTGATCACAGACTTTGCCAAGTTTGATCGTCCTCCAATCCTCCACGTTGGATTCCAAGCTCTTTCAGAATTTCGTTCCCAAAGGAACCGCCTGCCGAAGCCCCGAAACGATGCAGACGCGGCAGCCGTAGTTGCTCTCGCCAAGAAGTTAGATAGCGACGCAGATGAGCGTGTCTTGAAAGAACTCGCTTACCAAGCCACTGGTGATTTATCACCTGTGAACGCTGTCATAGGTGGGTTTGTTGCCCAAGAAGTACTCAAGGCATGCTCTGCGAAATTCCATCCAACTTTTCAACACATATACTTCGACTCTCTGGAGTCGCTACCAAGTGCACTTCCTAGTGAGGCAGAATGTCAGCCCATGGGATCGAGGTATGATGGTCAGATTGCGGTCTTCGGCAAGGTCTTCCATGAGAAGTTAGCCAATCATCGCCAGTTCCTCGTAGGTTCTGGGGCCATCGGTTGCGAAATGTTGAAGAATTGGAGCATGATGGGGCTCGGTTCTGGACCCAATGGGATCATCCATGTCACAGATCTGGATACCATCGAGAAAAGCAATTTGAATCGCCAATTCCTTTTCCGAGCTAAGGACCTGGGGGAATTTAAAGCCGAAGTTGCTGCTATCGCCGTCGCCGACATGAACCCCGATTTGGCTGGCAAGATTCTGGCGAAGCAGGAACCTGTTGGCGCAACTACCGAAAGTATGTGTTCTTTTCTATCATTGCGCCTTTATATTTACAAATTCTCAAAGATGTTTATGATGAAACTTTCTTCGAAGGCATCGACGGAGTAACGAATGCTTTGGACAATGTTAAAGCCCGTGCGTTGTTGCACCTTTTAGTCTCGACATCTTACTGACAAGAACAAGGTTTGTACATGGACCAACGATGTGTCTTTTATAGGAAACCATTGCTCGAATCCGGTACCCTTGGCACAAAGGGAAATACGCAAGTTGTCATTCCCAACCTGACAGAATCATATGCTTCATCACAGGACCCTCCAGAAAAAGAAACACCTTCTTGTACCATCAAGAATTTCCCGAATGCAATCAATCACACCATAGAAGTGAGAATTCCAGTCGTAAAGATAAATATCGCTAAGCATTTATCAACAGTGGAGTAGAACTCAGTTCGACAATCTTTTCGTAAAACCGCCTCAAGCAGCAAATGCTTACCTATCGGAGCCAAACTACCTAGAAAGCACGCTCAAATACTCAGGCCAACAGAAGGAGCAAATTGAACAAATAGTGTCCTTCCTTGTCACCAACAAACCTTTGACATTTGAAGAATGTATTGTTTGGGCTCGTCTGCAGTTCGAGCGCGATTACAACAACGACATTCGTCAACTGTTATTCAGTCTGCCGAAAGACGCAGTCACAAGCACCGGTCAACCTTTCTGGAGTGGGCCAAAGAGAGCTCCAGATCCTCTAGTATTCAATTCCAATGACGTAAGCCTCTCGCTTATGAACCTCACAGATCTTCTTCTCAATATCTATTCATGGACTAGCAAACTCATTTGGATTACATCATTTCTGCCGCTAATCTGCATGCTTTCAACTACGGTCTTCGAGGGGAGACCAATCCGGCGGTCTTCCGCAAAGTAGTAGATTCTGTCATTGTTCCAGAGTTCACTCCAAAGAGTGGTGTGAAGGTGCAAATATCAGACAGCGATCCGGTTCCTCAATCCTTTGGAGGGGGTAAGTTCTTTGAGTGCTTGTCATTTCACTGTAGTTCAATTGACTTCACTCAGATGATGATGGTGACGATCTGACCAGCAAACTTCCCTCACCATCTTCGATGGCTGGTTATCGCTTGAATCCTTCCGAGTTCGAGAAAGACGACGACACCAACCATCACATTGATTTCATTACTGCAGCCTCTAATCTTCGTGCAATGAATTACGGCATCAACACTGCAGATAGACACAGCACGAAGCAAATCGCGGGCAAAATCATTCCTGCCATTGCGACTACGACCTCCCTTGTCACCGGGCTTGTATGTTTGGAACTCTACAAGGTTTACAATATAATCAATGTTATTCGTTGGTCTGCTAAGTTTGGTTGTTTATAGATTATTGATGGCAAGAACGAGCTCGAGGACTTTAAAAATGGTTTCGTCAATATTGCCCTGCCATTCTTCGCGTTCTCCGAGCCCATTGCGGCGAAGAAGTTGAAGTATGGCTCAGTCGAGTGGACACTGTGGGATCGCTTTGAATTCAAGAACGACCCCACCCTCAGGGACATTGTTTCTTATTTCCAAAAGGAACACCAACTTGACATCACGATGGTCAGTCAGGGTGTCAGCATGCTTTGGAGCTCCTTCATTGGAAAGAAGAAGGTAAACTTCTTCCTCTATCTCTACTGCATATATATCTGATATCTATTCTACTTTAGAGTGAGGAAAGGCTTCCAATGAAATTCAGCCATCTAGTGGAACACGTTAGCAAGAAGCCTATCCCGCCGTACGTCAAACATCTCATTGTTGAGGTTATGGTGTCAGATGAAGAAGGTGAAGACGTTGAGGTTTGTGTTCTCTTCCCTGTCTAGTTTAAACACTGATTAAATTGATTATAGGTTCCATTCATCGTTGTCCGAATCTAATGCACTGGTGCTCAGAAGGAAAGAAGATTACAGGTGTAATAGTTGAATATATATATACGCTTATCATTGTCGAGGTGCCAAAAGAATAGAAGCATGTGTATTGTATCTATGACCAGATACGGTGCAACTATATGAACAAAATTGCATAACTAGGGCTTACTTGCGGAGAAAGTGGACAACATATACGGCGAAAATGGATGGGGACAAGGCGGGAGGTATGGACAAAGGAAAGGACAAGAACGAAACAGAACGGAGCTGTAGGAGGAGATTAATACGGTATGTATGAAGGTGTAAGGGGGCTGACAATTCCAAGGAAAGACAATAGAGGGATTTGGGGCAAGATGAAGCGCAGAAGGAGTACAGTTTTTTTTCTTTTTTGTTTATATCATAGATGTAAAAAAATCTGAAACGCCTTGGGAAGAGTTAAATGATAGAAGAAGCCTGAAACATCAAACTAGAAGAGCAGGCCAAGAGATAAGTCGATACCATACGATGGACAGACAATAGGCATTGCCGATTAGTGTTGGGGATGGAGATGGATAAATACCAAACGAGATGCAGCGAAAAACCGGGGAGGACAGAAACATGGAAATAAAACGTTGAGCAAACGGTTGCCGATGCATGCTTGCCAGGGATAGAAAAAGACTCCGGCGGAACAATGAAAAAAAGAGAAGAGATAGCAGTCCAGGTGAAAAAATAAGACGGGAAGAAGCTTCCTCTGCAGAACTGAATGCAGGTGTGGGCACGAGCCATTTTTTTATTATACTCTCTCCGAAAGATGAGGAAAAAAGTTGTCGAAACCGGATTGGGCACGGAGATGACAAGGTGGATTGGTGTATGTGAATGACTTATGAGGTGTTAACTTGAGGCACGTAGGACAGGATGGATATGTCGTGGGAGATGTACGTGGGCCAGAAAACAATAAATGATAAATGGAAAACGAGAATGACAGCACGAGACGGTAGGCCCAATATTTCACAGTCGATTTGAGGGTGGGGGCCGAAAATAGTACACACGGATAATTGGAGACAGAAAAGGTCGAAGGAAGAATGAGACGACGAATGAAACTAAGAACCACGATCTACAAAGACGTAGTGAGTTTGCTGGTTGAGCGTAGTGTAGTGGGCGATGATGATGCTGATTTGACAGGCGGAATCTAAAATAAAAGGAAAAAGAGGAAGAGGAAGCCAAGCGATATATATGTTGGCTCCCAAGAACGTCCAGGAGTGTTGCGTTCAATATTTACCAAGCAGGTTGCATGCCGACGATGGGGACGGGTATAAAAGCAGGACCAGCGTAAGGATAGTGATGAGCGGCCTCCATCCATCTAGACCCAGCCTCATCCGCAAGACCATTTTCGCTGATCGTCATCCGCAACTCGCTCCCTTGGTAGCCGAAGCACGATTGGGAGGACGAGCGCATATGATTTCGCGAAAGGAATCCATCTTGGTCGTAGGAAAATGACTGAGAGCGTGCATGGGATATTGCGAGGGACGGGATGTGTCCAAAAGGATTGTAGTTCGACTGGTTGAAGGGGATCATGGGAGGAAAGTCGTACGTATAACTCGGTTGCGATTTGACGGGCGTGTATCCAATAGGAATGTTCCAGGTCTGGTTGTAACCAACATCTCGAGGCTGGCAGGGAGCAGCAGTATAGGTAGTCGTTGGGGCTTGAACAGCAACATAATGGTCACCAACGCGATTCCTATCTCTGAAAATAGGTTCATCTCCAGCAGGACTCCATTTCGCAGGAGGAGGCAGCTGTTTTAACTGTGGGTGTTCACAGACATTCCATTTTTGGTTGCTGATGTTCTGAGTCACAGCGACATTGTCACGAGACTGAGAGCTGAAGTGACGTTTTGGCAAGTACTCCTGTCGCAGAGGTCCATCTTCGTCAAGATCGATGTCAAGAGTCTCCATTTCACATTCCACCTTATCTATTTTTTCCTTCAACCGTTCTTCCAAACCAATGAAAACAGGTTGAGGGACAGTAGAGGTGCATTTGTAGGCAACCGGTGCCTTCATAATGTCCTCAATTGTCCTGCGAACAATGGAGTGCGGATTTGAAGAAGGCCTGGAAATTGGCTGCGGATGTATAGGCGAAGACAGTGACAGGTGATAGGAGATGACGTGGGCAAGCCATTGAGACCATTGTTGGGACGATATACTCAGGTCATATGAAAAAATATCGAGTGTGAGAGACTCGAGCTTATTCAACGTATGGATAGGAACGTTCGAAATGGAGTGCCTATTTTAAAACATCAACTGATTGAAGAAAAAAATTGAAATAAGGTTGACGTACCATGTCTTGTTGCTAAACGTGTGATCGTCAAGCCACTTGTTGGCCAGCATGCATCCAAGAACCACCAGGCGGAAAGGAGTGTTCGTCTCCAATGTCTCACGGTCCGATCCGATATCAACGTTTCCCAATAGGGCAACTCTGAAAGCTTTTTCTTTCATTAACTCGTCCCCAAGAGGAAGAGCATTGAAATGCACGGGTAGCCGTACGATATACCAAAGGGCCAACAGCACCGCTGATGGCTGCAGCAAAGTGGAAAGTAAGAGAGAGTGTACTGATGCAGCCAAATAACTGGGTGGGGTAGCGGCATAGTGACCCGGATTTACCCTGTAATATAATTAGAAATGCATTTTGATCACGATGACAGATGCTTAATGACTTACGAAGACTGAGAAAACGCAGACGGCAAGCTGAGTCCGGTCGTGCAAACTTTCCACACATAGTTAGCTACCCAATCTGCCAGTGGCCCAGAAAGCTTTTTGAATCCAAGAGTTGTGGTGGGAGTTACCGTATCTGCCACAGGTTGATGCTTGGGTGGCGGCTCGGCAATCGATGGGAAGACGGGTGGGGCCTGGCAGGCATTTAGAACAGCCTGTGTGTCCTGGTAGCATTCGTGTACAGTGCTGGAGTCAACATATCCGTCATGAGAAATAGGATGCTGCGCAGCAGCTACGGCACGATCAATAAACTCGCCAAAGGGTGTGATGGGCTCCTTGGGGCTAGAACCACTGTCATGGCCGCTTGGTGAGTCCGAGTTAGGCGAAATGGCTTGGTGAGACAATCGATCGTGTATAACTGCTACGTCGGTAGCAGCCTCAAGGGAAGAAGGGTTGCTCAGATAACGAGACTGATCTTCCTGTAGTAAACCGCAGGTCTGATGGTTGATCAAATGATTAGGACAGGAAGGTGAGTCATGAAACTGTGTTTGATCCACGAGGGACAGACAATGAGAGCTCATCGCATAGTCTCCGTCGACTTTCCAGTTGGATTGATCATCGGAAGGGAGAGTGTCCACAATCATCTGAGAGAGGAAGATCGATTTATACTTGGGCGGAATACACGCTTCAGCGTGTGCTCCTTTAATGACCGACGCGTTGTCCGCGGCAGTCAACCCTTTGTAAAAATCCTGGACAGAGTATTGAGTAGAAGGAGGCAAGGTCTCCTGCCAACCTGGGTGGCGACTTTTTCTCTTCCAAGAGGGCAGCGATTGGAGGCGATTCGGGGTGGCTGAGATGATATGAATCGCTTTTGTCTGAGCTGGATTGTGCTTTATTACTGGGTAGGCGGTAGGTCTGTTGGTACGAGGAACTGGAACTGGCATCTGTTTAAAAAGAGGTACAGACGAGAGAAGAGCGCCAACGACACCGAGAGTGTTGATGACAGCTGTACTCTGATCTATGTGGCCGCTCTTTCTTGATTGGAAAGAAAGGAGCGATGGGAGACAAGAGAGCGGAAGGGTGAGGTCGTAAGGTCTTTCGTAAAGTAAACGAGAAACAGAACGGAGTGGTGGGGGGCTAGAGTTGTTGGCAGACGCACAGCGAAGGCGTGCCTTTTAGAAAGGTCCGAGTTGAAGCAGATGAAAGAGGATTAGCTACAAGATTCAATAGTTCGAATCGGATGGCCTTCTTCTGTCGTAGCCAACGGCGGGGAAGGGGGATTGGAGACTGTTGCAATCGACGACGACGGGTCGATTCGCAAGGCGCTGGGAGTTGCCAAACATTTTTTAAGGAAACCACCACGTTATATATACTACGATTACGTAATATCGTTTGTCTGAGTCACGAACGTGTAATAGCCAAGTGCTGCGGCCAACCATGGACAACAACCCTGCTCCGGCAGACTCTATTACCCTCGGTCAGCTCAAAGCTCTCGTGGGTACCGTTCCGAAACCAAAGGTAACAATCTATCCCTAAATGTGCAACATAACCTTCATTCCTATATAGCAATCTCTGTTTGATTTCAAATATGATGATGAAGATACAATTATCAATGAGATCGAAGAGTTCTACTCCTATATCGAAATGCCCCAGGTGGCAGAGAACTTGAAGGCCTGGGAGGGCTTCTTCAACTCTACTGGAGGCGCGTCAGTTTATGAGCTACTATTTCTTCAGCCCAAGTAAACACAACTATATAGCATCAGAGTGGACAACATCACCTGTATCAGAAAGACGAGCACACGTAGAACGTCTCCTTGAACAGTTGGAACATCGCGACGTGGAAAAAAGATTTACTGCTGCTCGTCGTCTGTTATATGTCTTGCAAGGTTTCGCGAGACACCCAGGTTCCATTGCATCGCGCTAACTAATTGTATACAGGAACTTTCTATGAAACTGTATCTCCTGAACATCAGCTTCACTGGATATTCGAAAATTGTAAAGTTGTTCGAGCTGCTAATGGCGTCAGTAGCGTCGTAGAGGCTATAAAGATTGCCGGGCACAAATATGACCTCCTATAGTAATTCGTCTCTCATTTAAGTGCTGCATCATGCCCTAACGTATTTCTACCTTCATAGCAATCTTTCTGATCAAGATGTCATACATCTCCACATTACTTTGCAAGAAAAGGCAGATTTGATGGAGGAAGTATTAACTGAAGTCTCCGTATATCTGGGGATGCTTTACCACTTAATCGAAGCCTTTAAGGGCCATGACGACTTCGCAGATGAACTGAGTACGTTCAACGTCTTTCATTCGATACTTGCAGCAGTCCCTAATGTGATTTTAGTGAGTTTGGATCCTCCACTCCCGGTCTATCTTTTTACTGTCGTAGCTGGATTGAAGGAAAAGAGTGCTAAAGGCTATCCAATCAAAAAGGTCAGCTATTTGCTCTCTCTATTACACGTGAGCTTTGACAATCTTGCAGCTTCTCCTAGTTTTATGGAAAACTTTATTGACGTGTTGGGGTGGAATACGCGATCACGCTCGTGTCAAGAAACTTGCCCGAGAACTAGCGGGACTACCACCAGCGTCCGACGAATGTGAGAAATTTCAAGATCAGCTTTTTGGGACCTCTTGATTTATATCTCGTCCCCATTACAGCCGAGAAAATCAAATCATCTCCAATCGATATAGATAACTTCCGTACAGAAACTTCGGTCAAATACCCAACTTTCTCTCCCTCTCCTCAACCTCCCCCCTCTCTGGTACACGCGCCTATTGCAAAATCGAACCCCTCTCGCCTCACGACTAGACTTGCCAAGGCATATTCTCCAATCCCTGTACGGCATCATTACCACCATGACGACAATGAAGCCTCTCAAGGTGGCCAGCCTCAATCAATTCACTCGCAATTTCAAATGAATCAAAATGCCTACCGTCAAGCTCCACAACCCGCAACACCCGCTCCTTCCCCTCCACCTTCACCCAAGCCCAAGAAACAGCAATACCAGACTGACCAATCTCGACCTTTCTTATTTCCTTTCTCCCGTGCTCAGGCCGGCAAGGAAGCACGATTGGTTCCATTTGCGATCGACGAAGCAGATCGTCTCTACAATAAGCATATGTACGTCGGACTGGCCCTGTCACAGATGTGGAGGACAAGAGAAGACTGCATGACTGCAGAGAGTGGCTTAGACCATATGCCAGGCACTGAAGGTGATTTCAAGTCATCGACTTTTAATCCAGACGTAAGCGCCTTCTTATAGACTGCCATTTTTTCTCTTTTACTAAACCGTGGAATTACAGGAGGCGGAGACAGGAGAACCGTTACCTGACGTCTCTTTGTTGGATCAAAAAATCGAAGAAGCTACGAGGGCCATGGGGGATGCACAAACTAATGCCGAGAAACGAAAATCTAAAGAACGAAAGGAAGATTTAATGCGCTTAAAAAGGGCTGAGCAGATATATGTTAGTCACATAATCTATCTACCTCTCCTAATTGCTAAGTTTTCAATCAACATTAGGGTGCCGTCCTTCCTGTAGTGTCAGGATGGGTCCTTGTATTACTTAAGCTTCTACTTGCGACTGTTTCCGCAAGCACGAATATGCAAGGCCCTCAGTCCTCAACCTCCTCTGTCTTCCCAACCGGGGTATCCCGTATTACCTATTCTGATTTTGGAGTCCAATCCCACATTAACACAAATATGTAGCTCAGGAGCACCTTCCATCAGCCCCTCCATCCTTAGATGAAATCGACGTGACTCGACACCGCGAAATCACTTCCAAGGCTGTTTCTGCGATTCTTTTGTTAGTTCTGAAATGGTTCAAAGTGTCGCGTGGGTGCTTGCTTTCAGTCCTAAAAATGCAAAAAAAAAATGATCAATTATCAATATTATAGATGTCATGAAATTCCATCATCTCGGCCAGCATCTCCTTGACACAAACTGTCTATTGTTGATCCTCAAGATGTTCGGTTTGCAAGAGGTCACCAACTCTGTTATTTCCAAGGCAGATTCCCCAGAAAATAAGTACGCGATGATATATCTTCTTCTAATTACGACAGCGACTAAATCTTGAATAGCTTTTTCCGTTACTGTCTCTTGAATCTTTCCAGGAATCCTCTTCCCATCCGACCGGAAGACGATATGTTCCGGCCCCCAAAGCAAAACATAAAAAAAAATACAATCCTACCCAACGGCGAGGAACATGAAGAGGAGCTTGAGCTGATCACAGAATACTCGTGGCGAAACTTTTTCTCGACCATCAATTTTGCAAAGATTATGCAGAAACTATCCAAAGGCCGATCTCATCGTATTTGGATGCTCGTGCAGTACAAGAGTTCCGTAAGCATCCTTTTTTCTCTTATATTTATCTCCAAATGTATCTTGACGTCTGTGGACGTAGGCCGTACTGAAACGAGTTCTTCGAGTAAATCATCCACTATTACAGCTTCATGTTCTGAAGTTGATCAAGAGCCAAGTACCGTTCTGCGGTCGTAAATGGCGGCAATGTACATTTCATTCTTGATAACCTGAGTCTCTCAAATCCATTTGCTGAATATTATACTCCGTACAGCGAACATGAAAGTAATAACTTCCATCTATTTGAATTGTAGACCAGACCTCCGAGATGAATGGCTAGCGGGAACTGAACCCGATGATGCTGCAGATGCTCAGGTAAGTAAGACAATCACCAGTACTGTCACTACTTAATGACAATGACACTCTGTTATTATTATCAAGGCACAAGAGCAGGCGCTCCGCCATCTCGTCAAATTCTGTGAGCGTCATGCATTTACTATGAGTCAGTCAGCAGACTGATCACCTTTAATATAGACAACAATAAGAGATATGGTCCAGCAGCCACAGCAAATCAACAAAACCCTATGCACCGGCGGTCCGGCAGCATTTCCCAAATCGAAGGTTTGCACGCGGATCCAGCGCTTTCAACCCTCATCCGTCCTCTGGGTACCCCAAACATCGCGGATTCAGATGTTTTCCCTCCAACTCGGTCACATGCGCCTGACCCCTCGATATTTCTCCCTTACATCCCAGAGGATATCGCATTTGAAGAAGAGTACGAAGACTATCTGTCCGACCTCGGTTGGTCGGAACAGCCATCTTCTGAGAATCCTGCGTCTGGAGGGGCTGGGACTTCAGCTTGGCATCGACTCCCTAACTTTGCATCTGAGATTGCGGACGGGATTAGTGATAGTGAAAGTGTTGTCTCAATCGGAGATCTTGGTGACGAGAATCGCCTTGATCCTACTCGGGATGATCGAGAGGTGGTTGATGAGAACGTGAATAATTGGGAGGTCAGTCCAAAATAACATTTGGCGTATGACATACTTTTTTTATGTTTTTTATTTTAACACCAGCACATGAGTCCAAAGACTATGGCGGCGTTACCTAAATCCCCCGCCGGAGGTCGCCGCTCAAGTTCTGGGACTGGTCTTCGACCGGTACTGCCTTTTGCACTGGATGCTGAAAATGCAATTGATGAAGAGGAGTCTGAATCTGGGCATATGGGACGTGAGCCGTCGGGTGAATTCCCAGCAGGCGCTAGCGTTGACGAGGTCGAATATGCATATGGGTATGTTTTCATAATCATTGGCTCTTTTCCGTTCCACCAACTGACGTGTTCATAGGGTCTGAGACAGAGTTTACATTTGAGTCATCCGCATCCGAGTCAGGGGCGTGCTACCTCGTTCTTAATAAAAATCACCATGATCATTTTGATGTATTGGCACGCAGAAAAACAAGAATAAAGTCGCGATAAATATTGTTTAGAATTTAATTTGTATTTGTGTGGATCAGGAGTGTGTGGACTTGTCATCAACAATTTGGACGCTGTCTGGGTATGTTGAACCCGGTGGCTATAGACACACTAAGGCCCTTCTCCTCCGTCCTCCCATCCTCAGCGACGACAACGAACATTAGGTGACATGTACGCACTTCCAGGAGGTTCATTTAACCCGCTGGAGAGGTCCGTGCGTCAACACAGAAGATTCCCACGTCTTCTGAGTCTGACATAAGCCAGTTGAATCGTGGCTTGTTTGCTTGTCTCTAACCACCATCTTCCACCCCAAACCAACGACGACAAATAGCTACAACCGTATCATGGCCCAACAACAAGCCCCTCAGGGTATGACAATGATGCCTGACCCAAATCAGCAGGATTTGTCGGGTAACTATTACCCTCAGGAGAGCGACCTCACCGGTGGTCTACCCATCAACCTGGATTCTCTTAGGGATGGGCCGCCAGGTAGCAAGCCCTTCTACCCTTACTCGACCCTCATCCGGTATGTTTGCAATCATATATTATTTTATTTCCCGTCTCCCTTTCATTAAATCGCGAGATACTTACCACGTTATACTACTTACTTTAGCTACGCTATCAAAGGCTCTCCCAATCAGAAACTGCTACTTGAAGATATTTATTATGCCATTGAATCTAGAGTGTGTATAATAAACAAATTAACCATTCTGATTTTTGACTATTTTTTTTTTCTTTTTTTAGTTTCCATACTTCAGAACGGCCCCCAATGGCTGGAAAGTAGGTGTTCGGAATCTTTGTCTTCTAAGTGGTTTGGATTATGCTTTGAATACAACTTTAATGTCAACGCGTCTCGCGGACGCGATGTTGTTATTTGACTGGCACTATTTGTTGTGGAGAGTTTACCCTGTTTCTATATTTCAAAAAACATTTTTTTTACTACATACTCATTTTGCCAACTATAGAACTCTGTTCGCCATAACCTGTCACTGAACCCTTGCTTCGAAAAAGTCCCGCGTCCTCTAACGGATCGAGGCAAAGGATCGTATTGGACAGTGAATGAGAACGTCGACCCTCGGACAGGTGTTCATCGCATTCGGAAAAAGAAGAATAAAAGTTCCAAGAATCGCACCTCAGAAGAGCCCGATGCAGATTACCATCCACCAGAGGGCTCGTATGACGATCCCCATGCACAATTCGTTGCTTCTCCCATGCATCCTGACGAGAACGGTGCCAACCGACAGCAACAACCTGTACCATATCCTCCCTACCCGTGAGTTTCCTACAATCATTTTCTTAAGTTAAATTCAATGTCTTACCAGCTACAGCCCTATGACTTTTGATCCGAACTTCCCTATGATTGCAGGCATGCGCTACCCACCACCTATTCCAGGACCAATTCCAGGACCCATACCGCTGTCGCCGGATGAAAGTCTAGAGCTCGATGAACACGGCAACGTGAATTGGCGTCTTGCTTGGGTCAAGGAGATTGGGCATCTGCAACAGATTACTGAGGAACAGGAGAAGGCTGGAGCTGACCCTGAGTGGTATCGGATGATGCTGTTTCGTGTCCGAAGTGCTTTGATGGTACCACCGCCAATGAATCCTGAGGTCATGCATGCTATGGCAGCTCCCCACATGCAACCTCCACAACCTAACAGTGGGGAGATGCCGCAGCAACAACAACAGGTCCAACAGTGAATCAGGCTTTGTGTGTATGATATCGTGTTTTCATTATTCTGTACTGTATTATTTTATTTTATTTTGTTTGCTTACGTGAGATTGCTATACTTAGTCAGACAAATTTGTGATTTGGACGCCAAGATCCCTCATGTCTCCCACCGCCATTTACGAGGTTTCCCCATCCAACTCAGACCCAGCGAAGCCTCCTGCACTTGTTATCGGATCTCTTTCTACTGCGCAGGATGGAAAATATCAATCCTTGATTTCAGAACTCGAAGGCACACGACAGGTTGAAAAGCAGTTGCTTGATCGACTAGTCGACCAAGGCATCTATAGAAATTTCTGCAAATCGACCTTTATTAACGACCGTCTCTTTCCTAGCCACCTTTTTACAGCCTTCATCTTATGGATCCATTCATATTACTCTTACAGAGTCAGACTACAAAGGTCTTGATTCAAAGCTGCCCTTACTACTTGCTCAAATCTACTCCGGCCTAACACCATTGGGAAACCTCCATCTTCTAAACCTCACTTCTGGATTCAAATCCCTTCCTTCTGAGCTCACCTTAACCGGTTTCAATCTGCTCTCATCCCTGCCTGAAGATGGAACCATCATCGCACAGAAGCCACCCAAAGCATCCAAAGACAGATCAGCCGCATCAGCACCCTTATTCAAACTGAATCGTAAGACCGACCCAGAAAAGAAGAAAGCACTATGGGCAATCACCTCTGCCCCTTCAACGCCGCTAATAGATGCTGAAGCACTCCTTACTGCGGAAGATAAATCACGTCCGGTACCCACCTGTGAACCCGTAAACGCTGAAGCTCCTCGACGAAAGAAAGCTTGTAAGGGATGTTCATGTGGTCTTGCTGAACTCGAGGAAGAGGAGCGAAGGACTGGGAAAGTAGTCGTCCTGGATGGATCTCAGGATGGGGAGGCCAGAGCGGTGGAGCAAAGTGAGAAGGAGCACTTGATTCAAGCTGCAAAGTCGGCCCCGAAGGCGACTAGTAGCTGTGGGAGCTGTTTCTTGGGAGATGCGTTCCGATGCGCGAGTTGCCCATACCTTGGTACGTCGTGGTCCCTTGTTTTCATTGGCTGACATTATATTCAATTCTGAGATAGGTCTGCCTGCTTTTAAACCAGGCGAAAAGGTCGAAATTGATTTCAGCATGGACGACTTTTAGTCCTTTGTCGAATGAACATCATGTTGAACCAACCACATAATACTAGGAGTTGCTGTCCGTTGCTTAACATTTGGAACGCACATTACAATGCTAAACATTTGGATAGGATCTTTTATCTTGTTCTTGCTGTTGGAAAAACAAAAAAACAAAAAACAAAAAAAAGTTGGCGCGAACCTGCCTTATTTAGAAATCAAATGGCACAAAACTGGTTTCCTCTCATATCTCCGTCAATACTTAGAATTTCATGTTAATTTTGATATAATTGGAATCTCCTGGGCGAGCCCGAGATGTTAGTTCCAAACCGTGGAGAACTGTGAGAGTTATTATGCTGTTTTCAGCCACAGAACGACTGGGCGAATATCAAAAAAATAATTAGTCGAGGTCAAAACGTCCTCGACTAATGTGTTTTTGGAGTGTGTGATGCCAAGGTTTGCCCTGCAACCTGTTTCCCCCCAACTCCCCCTCAAAACTTAGACTTTCTTGTAGATCTGGAATCCCCTAGACTAGCCCAAGATGCTCGCACCTGAAATCGCGCAAAATCGTCAAAAGTTACCTATATGACTCTCTCCAGCCACGAAACAAGAACGGCTCGGTCGTTCAAAAATCTGGAAACTGCGTCGTGTTTTGTAAACAAAATCTGAATGTGCCACCCAAGACGGCCCCATTACGACGCTCGACTCATATGATGCCAAAGGATTCCGTGTCGCTACAGGCACTATACTCCGCGAAGTCACCAGCGCAAGAGCGCAGTACGTGATATACTTCTATATATCGATCACTTCCGCATTCACGATTCACATGTGAGTCGCTTTCCCGTCGCGTCGACGCGTCTCGAGCTACAAACTTACAATAACATTCAACAATCCTAGGAGGTATAAATATGCCAGTTCCTTCCACCTTCTGGCTTTCCTCACGAAAAGATCATCCTTCTTCAACTCTTGTTAAGCGACTGTCTCTTTCAATCAACGACCATGCTTTCCCCTTCTCTCGCATGCGACCTTTCCATTGGAAGCAAGCTTGTTGACTTTTCCCCTACATCTATTGTCAACATCGCCCTCGCCTTTAGTTTTTTCACCATGCAGCCAGCGTGGAACAATTACTTTCCGACGACTGGTCAAACCAATTTTTTCACATTTGTCATGAACGCTATTGGCGATCTCTTTTCTCCCATAAAACCCAAGGATATCCTCGTTCGGGTCTCTCCTACTCCCACTATCAAAGGACTTCCCACCTCTACCCTGCAATACCAACCCGAATCCACGTCCAGTATTTTGTACGCGGTTGCTCTGTGCGTTGTGCTTATTCTGGTCGGCGCTGTCTTCACCATCTTGAGGAACAATACCACCAATTCACCCCGTCCTTCATTGTCAGTCAATGTGCATTTTGATATTGGTTCTGCAGGTGAAACGTGCGACAACGGATCGTCGTCTCTTGACGGCGATATTCCAGAAGATTTTGGAGTCGGCTCGAGTAAGTTGGCTCGCTACTGCTCTTCTTTTTTGTGTTAATCATGCATGATTTGTAGATGAAACACCTGTTGCACCCAGCGATGATCCTATCGACCCATCTAACAGCGGCGCCAAAAGCGAGTCCAGTGAGTGAACATCTTATGTATATGGCATACGTTGACTAACATTCCACTCCCTGAAGAACTTCCAGCCAACGATTCCAGTCAGCTCTTAGGCGATATTGGCGGATCCCCTCCTCCCCCGCCCCCTCCTTCGTTCACTACCTCTGGAATGGATGATGACTCCCACAAGAACGCTCCGGGATTTTTGGCAAAATTAAAGATGTTTCTAATAATCTTTGCCATTCTCACTACTCTTACCCATGGCGGTCGCATTACTTGGAAGATGCGGTCATTGTTTATTTATGATGGTTTCAACTTCTCTTACAACAATACATCTGTAACACCGCACTTCCGTCAAGCATCAGAACTCGTCACGACCAATGCTAGTCATTTCGATAACGTCCCAGTGACAATCACCCGCGGAAATACACTTGCCCCTAAGATTGTGGAGAAGCCTACCGTCATTCCCTCGGGTTCTATCCCTTCCGCCATTCTCCAGGTCAAATACAACGAAATTATTTCTTCAAGGCCCTCTCGAATTCTTCCTCCAAGCATCCTTTGGTTCCACCTTTCTTCTGGCTCCAACGAAAAATCTGATTCTACCTCTTTTCCCCTTCCAACCAAAGATGTCATGTCATATATTCCAATGTCAGCCCATCCCATTGGCTTATCTTTTGTGGCTGTAAAGCGTGGTACACCGACTACCTCCAGCCCTTCGAAGGTGGCTCTGGTTCTCGAATATATCAAAATGTTCACCCTCTTTTTTGTTTTTTGTATCCTCATTCCAACCCTGTCCTTCCTCGTAACCATTCTGCCGACTGTTATCCAGTTGGTCCAACTATTCTCTCTGCAGCCTTTTACACAGGCAGTTGATGACGAAGCCATGAAGTTTAAAGTCGATGCCAACGAGGTTGTTCTCGCGATCGAGGTCGCTGAGAACAGCAAGGTTGACATCAATATTATTCAGGACGAAGTCGTTCCTGTATCCACCCTCGTGAACAAGGGAAAGGGCAAGGCACTTGAAACCATTGAAGAGAAAGATGAGACCCCTTATGTACGTTTTATCTTTTTCAGTTGCATTTTTCTTTGATGCTGACGTGTTGCCAAAATAGTCCTTTGTATCCAAAGAAAGTCCCGATCCTGCTTCCTCAACATTATCTACCGATATCCTGGCTAATGGGCCTCGTCGTACTCGTGCCCGTGGACCTCGTGCCCCACGACGCGTTCGCATGGAAAATAAGCGAAGGCGTAAAGCTGAAAAGGCAGCAATTGAAGCGGCACTCAATGCAGGATTACACTTCTGAAAGCAAAATTCCTCGCTGCATGTTTCTCTCCTTTCCTTGGATTCCTCTGTTGTTCCTGGAACATCGATTTTCTTTACTTTTTCTTCTCTTTCTCTCTTCCACTTGGCGCAGATGCAAACAACTCAAAACTAAGCGATCGATCAACATGCATCCCGGACAGCAGATATTTCGCAATGTACCGCAAAAAACAAACTCGAACATCTGGAGGGCTAGGAACATTCCTGGGCTGACGGGCTCTGCTATGTTGCTTCTCGTCGGGTGAAGGATCGTCTGACGAGATGACTTCTTCACCACATCGTTGTTGTCGAGGAGGTCCGGGTCGCTGACGAGCGTTTCGGTCTCTCTTCGACATCGCGATGGCCAAGCGTGTGGTTTGGTAGAGACTGCGTCGACGGGCGTTTGTCTCTTCTGAATCATGCGCTGGAGACGGGTCCCAGTTCAAACCACTCTCAACTCGGGTACTATTCTGCGATCTGCGATCCGTTATCCTGGTTCCGTCTCTCTTTCATCTCTCCTTTCTCGAGCTCTGCGTCTTACCAAAAACCAAGAGAAATTTCGCTTTGTCAATATGACTCTAGGCTTGTCAACTTGATCATCTCTTTGTATTCCGTTCTCAGACAGGCCTCTATCTCTGGTCCGTTGTTCCACGGCATCTTCAATCAACTCAGGTCAACCAATAATCTTCAGCATTGGAACCAGCACTTGCCCCATAACTTTATTCCATCCAATTTCAAGCTTCTCTTTTCCCGTCAGCATGATCCCATTCTGAAAAAAAAAGAGCATTATCTTCTCGACTTGTTCCAAACCCATGTATTACTTTAGGTCGGAGTATATACAGATCGCCCCCCTCTGTCGTTTTGCCGCATCATGTTTTTATTCAAAGGGCTGGGTCATACTTATCGTAATCATGACTTTTCTTTTTTTTTTCATCCGGACTTGATTGTCTTCTGAAGAAGTAGAGCATCAGCGAACTCTTGAAGAAAAGACAAGGATGACTTTGCTAGTGTACTCAAGACTCATCAACATGTATCAACGAACGATGATCGATAAAGCTTTAGCGAAATGTGATGAAACTTGAAAGGCCTGTAGGTGAATCCGAACAAGGGAGCATTGCCAAACTCTATCCAACGCTCTTGATTCGACCGCAGGGTCAGTAACTAAAAAGACTCAAACTCCGGAACGTAAACTAGTGGCGTTTGGCAGCGGCGTTTCTGGTGACGTCATGATTATATAAGTAATGTATCTTCAGTGTGCGTGCAGGTCACCTTAAACTCAATGACTGCCCTTCATCCATCTCTACCCCGCAATCCAACTCTCTCGTACCCCTCATCCCAACAACAATCCACAGTAGCATCTACACCCACCAATTCTAAATTATGCTCAACCTGTCATTCCCTAAACGCCAAATACACCTGTCCAGGCTGCTCAACTCATGCTTGTTCCCTCGCTTGTTCAACCTCTCATAAATCTCAAACAGGATGTACAGGTCAACGTAAAAAGGTGGCTTATATCCCTATGAATGAGTATGGGTGGGGGAAGATGATGGATGATTATGTTTTTTTGGAAGATGTGTCGAGGAAGGTGGGTGATTGGGGGAGGGAGATTGTGAGAGGTGGGTATTCGTTTGGGAATGGGAATGATAGAGGGAGGGGAAGGGGGATGAGAGGAAGAGGAAGAGGGGGGAGATCAAGAGGAGGAGGAGGAGGTGGTGGTGGTGGTGGTGGTTCAGGGAGGACGAAGAGAGATGTGTTAAAATTGCAACTTGAAGCAAGGGATATTGATATGGACCTACTTCCTATCGGAATGGAAAGGCGGAAAGTTAATCAATCCTCTTGGGATTTCAAGTGCGTTCTTCATATATATATAATATAAGATTCATTATTAACGGAGGAGACCACAAGAAATCAAACAGCTTTATTAACCATCGAATTCAAATTCCACAAACCCCTGAATCCACTCGCACCTTCTTCACAACCCCGTGAACCACCTTTTACCTTATTAACACATAAAAATAATATCAAATCATCAATGCTCACCCTCCTCCGTTCACACATGAACACGAACGGAAAAAATTACACTAGAAAGGAAAACTCATATCCAGAGTGGGCAAAAAGCCTCATCAATCCTGATTCCGACGACGACGACACAGAGTCATTTACAAATCCACAATGCGTTATGCAAGCACTGATATCATATCAATTACGAGGAGGGTCCCGTACTCAACAGCCTGCTTATTATTCATTCGATCCATCCCAACCATTAATACGTCTTCTGCGTCATACTCATTTCGTAGAATTCCCAACAATTGAGATTTGGGAAGATTTTCAAGGGATTCTTGTCAATGCCCAAGGTGTTGTGAAACAGTCGGAGGATGAGCGGCAACCAAAACGGAAAAAGATGAACCCCAAGGCGGGCAGGTTGGCTATTAATAGCCTTTTGGGAGATTATGGGAGTGAAGACAATGATCAGGAGGAGGAAGCTTCGAACGTGTTGGCCGCTTTGGACAATTATGCAGAGAGCGAGGAGGATGATGCGGATATGGGAAGCGACGATGAGGGGGAGACAGAACTCGATCCGGCCATGCTACTAGAACTGGTGCGGCAAGCACAAGGAGACGAACCATGGGCAGTTGAAGATGACATAGTTGACTGGGAAGATTACAACGATGATGATGATAACATTTGATCAGTCGCTTTTCGTTCAAACATCCTGTCGACGCAAATCCAACAACCCTTTCATGAGGAGCTGTACTTCTAGTACGGCATCGATTGATTGGCTGAGTGGCGTTTCTTGAGTATTGCGGATGGGCGATGCGGTTTTTACCTCGACTTCCCAAAGAGTATCTGTATGCGCCGGAATAGGAAGCTGTGTTTTAGGATCGACCTGGGCGCGCATCAGTAATGAAATGATAGTATGTTCAGATTTGACTTGCCTGTTCCTGTTGGAACATTAGAATCAATAATGGACCTCGTCGAAAAGCATACCCTCGCTTGTAAATTTGAGATCGTCTCCTGATAATGATTTATTTAAAATATGTACTTGATAAGCATTCAATAGGGGTAACGCACACATAACCCAAGGCCGTGGCGAAACTCAAAGCATCTCCGATGACTTGACAAGTAGACCAAGGTCTGACGGTAGCTTCTGGGTGGACGCGCACTGACTCGGGTTTCAGATAAGAGAAGAGTTCCCTGAATTTGACCGATGAAATAATATAGTAATCCTAACGATGATGGAAAAGGTATACCAGGTAGAATTTTGCTGTGAGAGTTCTTTCTTCGCACGGAGGAGTACTGCACTGTCCCTCTGTATATGCGCGTCTAATGGTTCAAAAACGATTTCCCTGGTATGAATTTGCTGAGAAGAGTCACTGTGTAGAGTTATACGATTTAAAATGGGTTTCAAGTCTTGGGAGAAAAACTCTCCGAAAAGGGCGACTTCGTAAGAATGTGAAGACATGATTGTTGTCAACTGACAGTGCCTCCTGACGCGGACGGGCAGTGTACGTGACATCTCCACCTCCTCCTCCTCATGCCATATAAATCCACAGGCAAGTCTACCCAATCCCCCAATGAAAAGTCCGTTTAAACGCTTATCCTTTATCCTTGCTTTCATAGAGGAAACGTCTGATCATTACTCTAGAAAACATTCAACGTCATCTTCAGACTCTTCCTATGACTCTGATGCTAGGGATGCAGAATCGGAAGCCTCGACACGTAGAGTGGCCACCCCATCCAAGGGCGGTGCAGATAGGAGAAGAGTAGCAATCATGCAAATGCAACAACCTTCTCTTCGTTCGCGACGTGGCCACAAGTCTGATTTAACTGGCCTCGCTCTAGTCGCCCCTCCAGACGCTGCTCCCAAAACCTATACCCATCTATCCCCCCCTCTCTCAGCTCCACTCACCGCTCCAAATTTAGATGACAACATATCGACAACAAAGGACAATCATATTCGGAGATCACCCCGCCCCCGGTCACAGACGCCACCACCTCCTGACAATAGAGGTTTACTCAACACTCCACTCACCGCACGCCTCCCTTCACATTCACCCATGTTTTCTCCCGTCACCCCTGAGATTGGACAAAGCAAGGACATTCATATTCCAGTAGCTGGTCCTGTTGTCGTAAATCTGGGCTTGCAATCAACTCCATCAAGAGCCGACACGCTCATAGACACTTCAGTCGCTTCACCCACGGCCTCCTCTTATCTCCATTATACACCAGGTATTTAATCAACTGCATATAATTACTATCAAGACTTAAACTATAATAGGTGTACATTCGATCGCTGGTCCCTTACCCCCTCCTCCTAGAGCGAATTTTAACATAGACATCCACAATCCACCACCTCCTCGACCCCCGCGGTTACAATCTCCTGCGTTGACACGTACAAAACGTGATCTCAGCGCTGTCAAACAAGCCCTTCAGTTACCACCCTCAGTAACCGCCGTCCTTTCGTCAAATCTCACAACCACCCTATCAAATAAAGAGCATCTATATAACGATTTCTCGGACGTTGACTCCAAGTCAGAAACGAAGTATGTGTTCCATGATATATATCTTTTGTTGCCGTAAGACTCATCTATCCTAGGCCTTCATCAGAGCTATCATCTGTTCACCGGAGAGAAGGTGCATTTTCGCCTTCAGAAGACATCCCTTCACAGTCCACAACTACTACACAACCTTTGAAATTTTCAAATATAGAAAACAAAGAGACAACTACTAAAGTCCTTGACACAACCGATATCTCTGTCATGACTACAAAGCCTCTGAAATTTTCAAATATAGAGACACCTGCCCTTGACATGACCGATATTCCATCTGTCGCTGTTCTTGAACCTCCGTCTCGGTCAAATACTTTACCGGTGGAAATCAACCATCACAAATTTTCTGAATGGCTCAAATCAAATCCAGAACTCTCACAGTCACCCGAAAATGAACGAAGAGACGGTTCGGTCGATGAAACGTGGCATAAACCAAAACCCTCGGAGACTTCCGAACGTTCCATGTCACCAGAGTCGGGTGGTGGTACTGAGGCGCCTAGTCCTCCCCCTAAAAGTTTCAGAAACAGCTTAACGACGAACATCAGACGACTCTCACTTTCTCGCACAGCTTCGCTGTCATCAAAGTCTGGTCGGCGATGGTCGGCAGGCGGTACTCATCATTCTTCTAGGACACCTTCGCCTCCGCTTCATCGTGTGTCTCCAACACCCCGATTTCAAAAGATCAGATCGACGAACCCTGCGGCTCTCTTTTGTCACGAAGTCAGTTCACAGAGGACGACTTCCGAACGATGTTTGATATATGCTTCCAAGATTAATGAGCTCTATGTCTGTGACTGTGGATTATCAGAATGGGTTACCAACATGAAATCACGAGGTTTGTCTTCTTGTCATTCTGATTTCGGTCTTTTGATTATCATTCCAGGACCAAACACGCAGCATCAAAGAACATCATCTACACAACCGTTCGCACCTCAGCCACGCCATACTTCACGATCATCAATCATATCTGAAGCCACATTCCCTAGACGACCAGACGCTTCAGCAGCAACCGACCTTTCTCAAGGCGCTTATGGAGATATAACACCCACCGCGGTATCTCTAACCCTCCCATACCCTTCCTTGGCTATGAACCCTCCCCGTACTAACCCATCTCGATCCAACTCGAGCGTCGGCACTCCGCCTTCTTCTATTCGTTCTCTTGGCTTAGCTCCAACAACATCCATTTCAAAGACTAGTGGCTTTTTCGCCTCGTTAGGACGGAGAACTAGTCTGTCAAAAAAGGAAAGACCGAATAATATACTCATCTCATCTTCTGGCTCTTTGTCTTCTGCACCGGGAAGTGGGAGATTACTCTCAGCATCGTCTAAACACACGGCACCACCGTGGATGAACGTGAACATCTCGAGGCCTATTAACATCACTAGTCCTCCTTCCGCACCTGGCGGTCCACGTGCGCCTCCTCACCGACCGAAACGTTCACATACCTACACACCCTCATTCCCACCTGCCTCCGTTAGCGATCGTGATCTTCTTGATCTTGGGCGACGACCTTCCATGCATGATCTGCCATCGGATAATGTCATCGACATCCATGCTGATCCGGAATTTCATGAGCAAGTTGACAAACTTGTCAGTGTGTTACCTCATGTGAACCGAGATGTTCTAGCTGGATATCTACGACGTACTGGTCAAGATATGCTTGCTATCGGGCAATACCTCGAGGATGAAAAAAATGGTACTATTCGGCTGTATGGCGGAGCTGGAAAAAACTAATATTCCTTCCTTCGACATACCTTGCATTTCCTTTCACCATTTTTTTTTTTGGTTTTGTTGAACACCACAATTTATGGCTATCCATATACCATCTGTTATATATCCCCCGATCTTCACGTAGTATCATGCACATCTAGTACCATCCACATTTCTGTAGACAACTTGACGCAATAATAAGAATGTATCTAGTTCATCTGGGAATACTTGGACGAAACCCGCCCGACGTTCGAATAATGTTGCTTGGGGGCGCAAAAACTAGCACTCATTCAATTAATACATCGAGCGATAAATTCATGGATGGTACTTACTATTTCTCTGAACAGGAGCTTGGAGGGCAGTTGACGTCGTTCGCCATCCACCGCCGTTTGGAATCGACGTCCTCGGTTGTTGATTCATTAACAGATGTTCGACTTCATTTGCGCTAGTGGAACGGTCAGACGTAGTGCCCGATCTAATCGATCGATCGCCTGTAGGGTTCGTGTATTTTACAAATGGTGGTCGATGTGACACGTTTCTCGAATGTGTAGGTGCTGGTCTGTGGCTTAATTGCGTCCAGTCGGTGCTAGCTTGTTGAGGGTTGTTTATATTGTTCATGAAGTTTACTCCGCCAGTACGAGCCACGAGTGGTGTTCGCTGGATCTGTAGAACCCATGAGCAAAAGAATATGACAACCTAAAAGACTTTATCCGGACTCCATTTGCCTCCATGCCACCAACAACTGCAGTAAGGTCAACGTTGTTTACTGAACTGTTATTGACTGCCTGTAAACGCGCTTTGTCGAGAAATTGGTTTGGAGGAAAGAGGACCTGCCCGTGGCCATTTTCATTTGTGGGGCCAAACAAAGTCTTCCGTTTAATTTTGTCAAGTTGAATCTGCCGAGATTGAGGGTTAGAACAAAACATGGTCTGAAGCAATTCAAAGCATCGAACTTTCAGTTTCTGGTATTCCTTGTCTCTCTCTCTAGCTGTTTCCTGCAGCTCGCGCACCTTTCTACGCTCCAGTTCCAGATCACGTTCAAGTTCTGTGTATCGACGGTGAGGTCAGCAATAGATTATCAAATGGTTTATCTTACCGGCTTTTTTGTTGTTCAACAGGTTCATCTCTCCATTGGCTGAGTTGTAGAGAAGAAGTTAGTGATCAATGACATAGTGGACCATATCGTTAAACATACCTTCTCTGATTACATTATCCAACTGTTTTTGAAGCTGTCCATTCTTGTCATTCAAATTTCGCACAACAGCTTGTTGGAATGCGCTGTGGGAAGTTCAGGAAACAGTTAGAATCAATCTAGGCAACTGTAATACAAGTCTGACTTCTCTTGATGAATCTGATACTGCCAAAACGAAATGGCTCTTATGCGCCTTTTGCAGAGATTCATTCAATAAGATTTGAACGTGAAAACGAACCGACTACAGATCTCCAATATCGTCGAAGGTGTCAGGCCGGATAAAACAGACTTGAAAATAAACATTAGCCGTTAAAAGCATCGATATATGCGCAGAAACCTACAGTTTTGTAATCATTTGTGGGTTGCAATGAGCAGACCTGGCATCGTTGGGATGCTTGATAGGAAACGGGGGCGCGGAGAACTCACGACAACATCGTCACTTGGTAGGACTGTAAGCTTCCAGGTAGAAGGAAAGCAGGACGAAGTGCCTTACGGCTCAGTCAGATTCGTCTCGCAGGCTGCCAGTTTAATCAGAACAACACTGCTTGGACCAATTGAGATTGTCACCACATACCCGGACAGATACGCGATTTGCTAAAGAGTTCATTTGCACATTCAACTATGCATATATTTCTGTAATTTGCTCAAGAAATATAACGCGTGCTCTTCTTACTGCAAAAAATATGCGAGCCTAAAATCAAATCAGTTTTTCTATGTCAGTGGGGTAGCACTTTAAGATGCACTTACACGTAGTCTTGCACTGACGGTAAATTTCTGTTTAGCAAATACTTGTGATGGTGCAACTCACCACAACGGCTTTGTCTGCAAGCGAACGACGACAAGTTAAGCGGTTGCATTTCAAATCTGAATCCATTCCAAGACGATGTGACCCAGAGCAGTGCTTGAGCGATAGCGATTTCAATGGTCAACTATATCGCTTGACCTTGAACATGGAGTAGACTTGTTCAACTAATTTATACAGTAAGGACGCGTTTAACTGTCACATGACTGGTAATTCCCTCACATATGACATACTAATGTCACACGTTCTCCAACGAGGTCAGTGATTGGGTAAGAAATGTATATGCATTTCGCTGCCGTTAACGACTGGCCGTGAACCAGATAATATCATAATATGCAACAGTACAAGATTGCAAGAAAGAGTGATGTGTCTAATTTGAAAAATGCATTTGGGAGTAATGGGAAAAGTGACGTTGGGAAAATGTAGGATGCTCGAGATATAGCTACAAAACGAATGGGGGAAAGATGCGTACATACAAAGGTCATGCGTTTTTGATATTTCATTCCTTAGAGAGGGAGTAAGATAAAACCGCAATCATGTAGAAATTATCCCTGAATCCTCTTCACCGCGGAATATTTCCTCAAAAATATCTTTTCCATCAAGATAGAGGGAAGGTAGTTGGCAGTCCGCCATGGAAGGATCGTCCCGTGCGGCTTTTATTCTGCGGATACGCTCTTCGTTCCAGATCTCCTCCAGCGAAGTCGTCAGGTTCTTCAGACCCAGAAGGAATCCACGATCAGGTTGCTCAGGATAATAAGGCGGGAAACGAGCGTAAATCAAACCCGTTTCTGGGTCAACTTCTGCATGATAACCTTTGGAACTCGACAGGACCTCGTGAGGTTGATTAGGATCCTTGGCATCAGAATACGGAAGCCAATCGCGACCAGTAGTGGTGTGAGCAAAGTCGACAATACGGACGTTAATTTCCCCACGTTTTCGACGACCACCAGAACGTGTGGCAACAGAACCAAGCAAAAGGTTCTCACTGTGTGATCGTCTCAATGAAGGTCTACCTGGTTGGCTTTGTGAGCTCGATCGACGTTCCAAAGACTCGCCTCGTTTGTTTCGAGAAGATGGGTGCTCAAGCACAGATGACCTGAAAGCTTCTTGCGATTCGCGATCACCGTCATATATGAGAAGAATGCTGCATCCATAAAAGCGATACCCTTTCAGTCGGTGTACGATGCGAGCTAACGCATATAATTTTTGAAGAAGAATAGGGATTTGGTATGCCAGCAAGCGTTCGCCGTCGAAAAGGAAGGACTCAAGCACGGAATTGAAGTCTTCAGGCCGGACTTCTCGACCACTGTATTTATCTTGGGTTGCATACGTTTGCGTCGCATGGTCCCAAACCTTTGTGAGTTTCAAAGTATGAGACCCAGCAATACATCAAAGACATTGTCCACTTACTTGCATACCACAAACGCGCACACCCAAGGACTTACTCGTGGTACGGTCGCACTTTTTTCGCTGACTCTTTTTCTTCGCAGAAGTCGCATCCATCCCATACTGTCGTGTACCCATCTTCAGATCAATGACGCAAGGATGCTTCAACCGGCCCGTCAAATCCTCCATCAGAATGAAATGGTTTTGCCGAGTAACAGGTGCCTCCGATTCGGCCTGTTCGGGAATAGTTGCCTGACCAAAAGATGACGGCTGAGAAGCTTTGAACTGAGGACGAGAGTCGAGTGAACGTGAACGACTCCGTCTCCGAGAGATCGAGGGAAGAAGAGTATTATCCTCTGGTATCTGATTTTTCTGTCTGACTTGGCGTGCTTCCAACGTCGGCGTATCTTCGCCGTCGAATCCAGCGTAGAACCTTTGTTGTCGAGGCATTGATTCGCTACGTACGTGACGGATAGACGGTTCACGTTGCTTTGGATGCACACTAGCCGCTCGGTCCAGCCGTTTCTTTCGGGAACGACCAGGCGCATAGTCGCATTCTGCATCAGCAACCTCGCCTTCATCTTCAGGCCTTGGAGATCTGATAGATCGACGACTCAGCGCGCGCTTCTGGAACCGTCGGAAGACGGTACTGAAAACATGATCCTTGAGTTTCGTATTGACCATTGTAGATCCCGTTCCGCCGAAGGGTGGCGATCCTGCTATTGTCCTCTCCGAAAGGTTCGGCCGGAATAATGGACGATAATGAATCTGCTCGTCATCAGATGCGATTACTCTACGGCCGAGGTTGTCAGGAGTCGTCCATTTCGAAGGCCGTGCTGGAAGTCCATGTGGAGAGTGAGAAGGAGAAGCATCAGGTGTAAGGGCATCAATTTCTCTTCTTCCAAAAGACGGATATGTAGATAACGAACTTGGCTGCATGGTAGATGGCGCGGTCATAAGGTCCGGGCTCGATGCCGTACCCCTATGCAATTGGTTTCGCTGTAACTGGCGTCGTGCAATCACGGAAGATCGACCAATATTTGATTGAGATAACGATCTATTACGTCCTCCACGTAACATCCACTCCGGAATAATATGTCGGTTCCGGTCAAGCACTACTTCAGGCATTTCGGCGTCATCGGTATCAGTACCGTCCTCGAAGACCGGAGGATTAGTATCACACTCGTGGTTAAACCTGGCAGGTGTTGGTTTGACAGTTGATGCATGCACCAAAGATGGTCGCCCCTGAAGAAGTGTGGCGGTAGAGTTGATGGAGCCTCTCGTCGCAGGATGGCTGGACTTTGGCACCCTTCTGTAACTTACTAGCATCACCCCAAGGTATCGTGGTATAAAATCAAGAAGAGGAGGCGCTTCACGTTCCACTGACTCGTAAAATAAATTTTCGCGCGACACTAGTGGCTGAAGACTACATTGAGAAAAACATTAAAAAAAGCAGTAGTGATAAGTCTAACCTTGCATACCGCCTGTTTGGTGAACTTATAAATAGCGCTATGTCCACCAACTTGGTTCCGGAAGGGCCTGAGAGGAATGTGAGGTAAACGTTCTTCAGGTCGGTTGACGTTGACAGCCAGCGTCCCATCAAGTCTCCCATCATCAATACTACCCAGTGGAGTAATATTCAAAGAATCTTCTTGATCGAAATGAGAGAATCGTTTTGATGTATCCGACACTTGCAGTGTCTCAGGCAGTTGTTGAAGGAGAGTCGATGGAGATGAAGGATTTGTTGAACTGGGATAACCATATATTGAAGTGTTTGAAGCAACAGTGGAAGTGTTTGAAGCAGTCTCCCACATGGATTCATCGTCTGTCGACCAAGAAGACAAAGGAGAAAGGGGGTTCGAAGCATATCCATTGGGATGAGCAGTGCGGACAGGAGTTGGCGATCGAGAGTAACGAGTGGTGATTCGTAGAGGAGGTAAATGCGGGTGCTTGGCCATAGGAATGGCAGGTACAGAAGAGAGCGGTGCAGTTTCTTGGACATGATGAGAAAATGGCGTACGGCTGGATGGAGAAGGGGATGGAGAAGGGGATGGGGGATACGCACGGGAACGAGGTCGTATGAAGATTGGAGAGGACTCATGGGTGAAAGGATGGATAGTTTGCAGAGGATCCTCTGGACGACGATCTGCATCCTCGTCAAAGGCACGTTCCTGTCGCCTTCCTCGGGACATAGCAGGATGATCTCTCCGCCACTGAGGCGGATCATACAGTGGAGTTTCCCGCAAAGATAACTTCCTTTCCAGTTCAACGTGGTCATTGATAGAGCTATCGCGACTTTTACTTTGTTCCATAAGGGTCAGACTTCTTTCCCTTCGGATAGCAGCTGTTTCACGAGCCGGCCATTCTGAACGCTTGACAAATTCAAATGCCTCTGCAACATCCTCGACTTCTTGAAAAGGTTCCACCCTTCGATTCCCCAAAGTGACTTCAGCCCTCGAGGAGTCACAGGAGGACGGATCTTCGGATGGTCCAGAGGTCTCTTTGAATAATTGTAATGTGGCTGCCACCTTCCGTCCCATTCCGACATTCGGATAGTGGACTGCAGTTTCTTCTCGATCAGTAAAAAAGTAGGAGGAGGAGGAGGAGGAAGTCGAACTTGAGGCACGAGATAGTGGCTTCGAGGCGGTGGGAGATGAACGGCCATGATGAAGGGTTCTGGGCATGGACTCTGTACCGAGAGGGTGAGTTAAGGTTCTATTCATTACGTTCCGCGACCTTTTGCGAGATGAGATATGAGAATATTTTTCAGTGTTGTAGCCGTCGGAATCGGTAAGATTTAAGGATTCTCGCTGCTTTCCCGATCGAACTGAGGTGGGAGAATGGGATTGGCGAAAAGACGAGGGCGGAAAGAGGTTGTCGACTATCTGAGGAACCTGCTCGACAGTAGGGGTAAGACGGGGAGAAGAGAGGGCAGTGACTGTGCCAGAGCTCGGAGGAGAAAGAGGAAAACGATAATGCTGATGTTTGGCATGCCTTGGGTCAAGAACAGAGGCCATTGGTTTTATTATTATGGTCGACGAGCAAAGTTTGGTCAGTGACAGTTCTGACCAAGCAGGGGTATCAGCACGTGCAAGACATCGGCATTAGCCGCTCGAACGTGCAACTGGCTTAGGTAATCATTAGTCCCAACCTAAGGCCGATGGAGTTATATTGTTGATTGCGTCATGTGGAGCAGCCAATCAGAAATGTGAAAACCTCGTACCAAGTATACGAACTTCGCAAGTTCCAGGTGGATGGAACTCTAACTAGTCTGGGACTTTCCGAGTCAAGTTCAGACGGTATTGCTCCTATTTAATCGATTGTCCCGGAGTTATATCGGAACTTCAGAAGTGCTTTCACTATGGTGATGTGGGGGATGTAAGCACAGTGTCTATCCATAACAGAATTCTGTATACGTATACAATATTATCATAGCTACACTACTATGATTTTTATCTTGTCAAAAATCGAGACTACTGTGCGTGTCAGGCGACGTGCGGGAGGTATCCAAGAATCCCGTCTGCGCTTAATGTAACACGATGTCACGGAAAGGTTGTTGAGAAAGGTTCGCCGCTTGAATTGGGGAATGTCCGATGTACCTGGAGGTGAAAGTGCAAAGACTGGCTACAAGTCCGGACCCCGGAGGCAAGAAGTTTTATGGATGTTACACATTGATTTTTACAACTACCCCTTCTTCAATGAATAATTGAATTAAGTATAGGTTTGTCGTGCATAGGCATTATTTAATCCACGCAAGGCTGCGCCATATATAGTTGGCAACTTCGAGAATAGATAAAAAAATAAAATAAGCATTACATAATATTATTTGCTTTCTCGCAACGCACGAGACTGTCCGAGGTTCGGTCCGGGCCAGGTCCAGAGCAATTTTGTCGGACCTGAACCTGGACCCCTAGGTCCGGTTCATGATGTTCATGAACCTGAACCTGAACCTCATTGGACCCGGGCCAGGACTTGGCCCCATATCAGTTATTGCAAAATTTTGTGTAAATTTATATGGGGGGTTACAAAAAGTAATTACTCTGAGTAATCATCTTCATTGAAGTCAAAATCACCAATGTACTTCTTCATAATCTCAGAATCAACATTAATCCGACCATCAAGATATCCAGCACGCAGTTTCTGAAGGCCACCAAATTTGAGTGTCTGCATGCGACCCTGACATGGGTTGTCTGTATGTGCTGACATAAAAAATGAGTGCTCGGCAATACATGATGTTGCTGGAATGGCCAGGTAGTCGCGCGCCATCAATCAGAGAATTGGATATTCAAATTGATGCTAAAGTAAACATGAGGACAAGTTTTGATGTCAGGCATAACACGTACCCCCCACCAGGCAATTGGATTTGGGCATGCCATGTGATCCAATCATTTTGCTTTGAACCAATGCATGATCTCCTCAAAGTGATCATCATCAAAATTGATGTTAGCTATGCTTGAAGATGGAGTCAGGGTGCTGTCTTTCTTTTGCTTTTTCTTCATGAGTTTTTCCATCCAGGTATCGGTCGCTGAGAGATCTGAGAACAGAAGAATAGGTTAGTCAAAATTAAATAATAAATATATACTAACAACTCACGTATTTCAGATCGTTGATTGCAATCATGTGCAACCATTATTGTATTTTTCTGTGAAGCTTCGTACTGTGTCTTATAGACAAGAAACTGAAAGAAATCAAGAAATGTAAAAATTTGTATGTAAAAACTGAACTTACTTGTTCTTTTAAGTGTTTCATTGCCATCTCAATATATTTTTCTTCCCAAGCAGTTTCAAGATATGCAAGTTTTGTAACAGGGTCCAAGACTACCATTGTTTCAATAACTGAATTCCATGGCAATTAGGATTTGAAAGGACTTACTATGAGAGATAAAGTAAGTGTTCGTATCATCAGCAAGGTGGTAATATTTCTCAAGTAATGTGACGCCAGCACATAAGGCGTTGTGAACGGGGTCATATTCCTCACTTTCGAGGAGTTCCTCCCAGTCTGACATCAACATTTCAAGTGTAGGATATAATTGGGTGCAGGTGGGGATGTCATCTTTTGATAGTTCATTGTGCCGTTTAGCGACAAGCTTCACAGGTACTAATATCAGATGAGAATCTAATGGAGATGATGACGACATACCTTGAGACAGTGATGTATAAGTTTGACCTGTCTCCATTCAAAGGGAGTGAGCTGATAGTCAGCCCAGTTGTCATGGTCTGTGCTTGGTCACGTTCTTTCCAAAGAACAATCAAAGGACGGCTCTGACGGAGTCTCTGATGATGGCCACCTCACCATTGTTCAGTGCCACCATTACCACCGGCCACCTTCGTCGGACTTATATCGGAGCTCCGTCGGAATACTTCCTCCACTCCGCTACCACCAACACAACCTGCATTCTTATCATTGTCATTACCAACCAGCACCATGTGCTTTCTACCACAGCACAACCTCAGCCCCACCATGCTCCACACACATTCCATGTTCTAGGCCAATCACATCACGCACGCACCAGTCTCGAGGTCATGAGTCGCGGTCACCACAAGGACCTGCGAGGATTTACGTCAGCATCCTTCGGCACCATCCGGAATACAAGTCTCCTTGTTATATGTTCATTCTACTACCATATGCTTTCACGATAACTCCTTTTATGTTTATGTTTTGTCTCTGTATAAATACTCCAGTTTGTTGTATGTATTTTGCTAGTTCGAATATCAACTTAGCAACCTACTTCTCCTTAACTCGCTCTCGTCTTTCTTAAGCTTCTTCTCGGCTCGACTCCGGACTCTCCTACTCTGTCCAGACCTCCGAAATTCGAGGCATCCATCAAGAGAGCGGCGCAACCTACAAGTTGAAGCCAACGCCTCGCATGACTTCGGACCCGACATCTCCATCCGAATTCTGAGCTTAACACCAGTCCTTATTTTTGAGGGGCGGCAAATCCTTGTTTGTATTGCCAGCAAGACAAAAATAGTGGATAGCCTTAGTACAAAGGGTGAGCACAGAATGACCCAATTATGATACATTTACCTTTTGAATAGCCAATACCGACTCCAGACAGTGGCTCATACTTCCCTACTGGGTCCGAACCCATAAACGCAGCTTTATTGGCTTGAGCTGATGGACAGCGCATACATGGTTGAGGTAGACATGAACACCTTCACTTGACATACGAACTTGATTGATGAAGGCAAGTAATTTGCCCAAAACATCTCTAGGGTTGAAATCGGTGATGGTAGTTGAGGCCATTATTAGGGCAACTGCGGAACGACTTAGTCGAGATCTAGCAGGGGATCCTAAACATATATATAAACATAAATACGACAGGAAGCGCACCTAGCAGGGGATCCTAAAAGAAAAGGATAAGGCCCTGCTAAGGTGGGATGCATGTCTATATACCAAAAATTGGAGTCGAAATAATAAAATGATGAAAAAGATGGGAATGGTGAAAAGGTGATAGGAATGCTACATCACGTGACCATTGGACTCTGGTATTGGAGCGCAAGTGAACTCCATCTTGGGCTAGCGACGATGAGGGGGAATATACAGAGGTGATGGAGAAATATCGGAGGAAACATCGGACGAAGCGGAGTGTCCCCTAACATCCACCCCCCTTCAAGGCAGTGACGACCCGACACTGAACGGAAAGGAATGGAGCGGAAGTTGACCATACGGATGTGACGAGCAGCACCAGGGTGCCTCCAGTAAAAATCCGCCATGAGGTCTGGCGCATGAACATTATCCCAAGGCTCCCAGGAGTTGTGTTCAACACCAAAACCCTCCCACTTGACCAAGTAACGAAGCTTCCGGTTGACCATTCGACTGTCCAAGATTTCCTCCACCACCCACTCTTCTTCACCATCCACAATTTCCGGTAAGGGAGGCGGAGAAGCCCGATGGCCTGGAAAGGGGTCCGGAGGAGCCAAAGACAATTTGACCACATTGAAGACGGGATGAAGTCTGCCCATTGACGGAGGAAGGCGGAGTTGGTATGCACTGTTACCAACCTGACTGTTGATTGGGAATGGCCCCAATCTCCGGTGAGAAAGTTTACGTGAAGGTCGAGTGGTCTGAATGTTGCTAGCATCAAGGAAGACCATATCACCCGCTTTGAACTCTGGAGCTGGTGTGCATTTCTGTTAAGCTCGGAATTCGGATGGAGATGTTGGGTCCAAAGTCGTGCAAGGTGTTGGCTTCAACTTGTGGGTTGCACCGCTCTCTTGATGGATGCCTTGAATTTCGGAGGTCCGGACGGAGTAGGAGAGTCTGGAGTCAAGCCGAGAAGAAGCTTAAGAAAGACGAGAGCGAGTTAAGGAGAAGTAGGTTGCTAAGTTGATATTCGAACTAGCAAAATACATACAACAAACTGGAGTATTTATACTGAAGCAAAACATAAACATAAAAGGAGTTATCGTGAAAGCATATGGTAGTAGAATGAACATATAACAAGGAGACTCGTATTCCGGATGGTGCCGACGTAAATCCTTGCAGGTCCTTGTGGTGACCGCGACTCATGACCTCGAGACTGGTGCGTGCGTGATGTGATTGGCCTAGAACATGGAATGTGTGTGGAGCATGGTGGGGCTGTGGTTGTGCTGCGGTAGATAGCACATGGTGTTGGTTGGTAATGACAATGATAAGAATGCAGGTTTGGTTGGTGGTATCAGAGTAGGGGAGTATTCCGACGGAGCTCCGATATAAGTCCAATGAGGGTGGCCGGTGGTAATGGTGACACTGAACAATGGTGAGGTGGCCATCATCGGAGACTCTGTTGGAGCTGACCTTTGATTGTTCTTCGGAAAGAACGTGACCAAGCACGGACCATGACAGTATCCCCCGGTTAAGGCCGAGCCCTCGAGGCCTATAAAGGCAGGTGGGAATCGTTGGTTTCCTTAGTAATACAACATGAACCAGAGTCAAAACAACAACAACAACAACAACAACAATGTGGGCCCTTCTGGGTCAAGCCAGCGGGGGGGTCCGGTGGAACAGGCACAACGACGATGGAGGGAGGCAGAGGAGAGGCAGATGCAAGAGGATGAGGAGCTGGTGGCTGAGTTGGCAGCTGCTCAGCTTGTTGAGGAGGAGTTGGCGTGGAAGGTGGAGGAGAGTCAGAGGAGGGAGAGGCTCAACAAGGTGGAGAGAATGTATGAGGTGGAGAAGAAGTGGAGGGAGACAGAGAAGGTGAAGGGGAAGAAGAGGAAGGCGGATGAGGACGACGAGATGGACGAAGGGTCCAGAAAGAAAAGAAAAGAGGTAAGTAATAAAAGTTCTATAGGTAAAAACATACTAATGAAAACATAGCAGGCTCCGGCGGTCGCGAAGACCACCATTCACATGGAGGTCCCCTGCCAGCGGTGCGTGGCCATCCAGGCCACATGCTACAAGAAGACGCAGGGTCCCGGCTGCTGGGGATGCAGCAAGCGCAAGACAAAGTGCAGCGTGGCTACGCCTCTGGAGGCCGGAAAGAGCGGAGGGAAGAAAGGAGAAGGGTCGGAGGGGCCGCCACCACCAACGACGCTAACCGTCGATGAGGAGGTGATGGGGTTGCTGAGGAGGTTGGTGGGAGCATTGGAGAGGAGAGCGGAGGCTCTGGCAGCGACGGAGAGCCGCTACCAGAAGATGGACGAGCGGGAGAGGAGTACAAGAGGATGGATGAGCAGGGATGGGTGGAAAAAGCGGACGAGGGAGGAGGAAGACGAGGAGGAGGACGGGGAGGAGGAGGAGGAGGAGGAGGAGGAGGAAGAAAAAGCAGAGGGGGCAGACAGAGCAGGAACAGAGATGGGGATGGAGATAGCGGAGAAGGGAACGGAGAAGGAAACGGATGAGGAGATGGGGGAAGCAGCAGAGGGA
>Ga0193743_1000070_pt1 | contig 71306 bp, 58 predicted proteins | sample L2c2metaG_FD_143038 | JGI IMG/M metagenome (GOLD analysis project Ga0193743, IMG submission 143038) | Soil microbial communities from a riparian zone of the East river system, Colorado, United States - L2c2 | ecosystem: Environmental > Terrestrial > Soil > Riparian zone | place: USA: East River... | reverse complement strand
CTCGGCATCGACTACAGCGACGCGCCCTTCGACGCCGCCCATCAGGTCGACCGCTACGCCGCCGCCTTGAACAAGGGCCTCGCCGACGACCGCGCCCATCTCCTCCTCGAGCCCGGACGCTTCATCGTCGCCCAGGCCGGTGCCCTGCTCACCCGCGTCCTCGTAGTCAAGAAGAACGGCAGCAAGACCTTCGTCATCACCGACGCCGCCATGAACGACCTCATCCGCCCGGCGCTCTATCACGCCCATCACGAGATCGTCCCCGTCCGGCAGCCCAAGAACTCAACCACAGTCACAGCCGACATCGTCGGTCCCGTCTGCGAATCCGGCGACTTTTTCGCCCGCGACCGCGTACTCCCCCCCGTCAAGCCCGGCGACCTCGTAGCCCTCCTCGACGCAGGAGCCTACGGCATGACCCAGGCCTCGAACTACAACTCCCGCCCACGTCCAGCCGAAGTCCTCATCGAAGGCACCACAGTCACCCTTGCCCGTCGTCGCGAAACCATGCGCGACCTCCTCGCCCCCGAAGTCCTGTAACCGCAACTCACATGCCCTATACACTTGCTGCGGAGAGTGAACGATGAATCGAAGAAGATTTCTGACGTCCGTCACGAGCCTGTCAGGTGCGGCTCTGCTACCAGAAGCGCTCGCTCAATCGGGGCAGCAGGTTACGCATGTGGACACGAAAACCGATGGCGCTCAGCTTCAGAGCAGTGTCGTAAAGGCGGAGACCCTCAAGCCAGAAGGCGCCGCTCCTGGAGCAAAAGCCTACGTACACTTCAATGGGCCGACCCAGCAACTTGCTGCGCTTGCCTCTGGCTTTGTGACGCTGGAACCGGGAGCCAAGCCCCATCCGCCGCATCGTCATCCCGAGGAAGAAATCATGATCGTCGGTGAAGGGACTGGGGAGTTCTCCATCAACAATGTCGCAACTCCGGTAAAGGAAGGCGACATGGTGTTTGCCGAATCGAATGTGCTGCACGGAGTGCTGAACACGGGCAAAACGCGGATGACTTTCTACTTCATCAAGATCATGGGAAAGAACGCTTGACGACTGGCTCCGTCTAAGATCGCTCATCATAAGCCGACGGATCACGACCGATTCGCGTGCCGGGCAAGCCGAATTCAGGCGGCATTGCGGCTGGAAACAGAGAGAGGTGAGGAGTGCAACTCCTCCCTCCGAACAAAGAAACCTAAAATTTTCTCGATGGCTTGTCGAAATCCGCTCCGGCCGTTCGTCGTTATAGTGAAGGGCGAGACATTCGCCCCGCCGGAACACGATTACAGGAGAAGACAATGCCGCAATATTTAGTTGCAGGATACCTCCCCGACGACTTTGACCCGTCCCAAATGGACGAATCGATTGGCCGCGCCATCCACGCGCTTAACGAAGAGATGGATGCCGCCGGTGTCACGAAGTTCGCGTGCGGCCTCGGGGCCACGAAGTCGCTGCGGTCGCAGACCAATGGCGAAGTCCTCATCACCGACGGCCCGTACCTTGAGACCAAGGAACACATCGGCGGTTTTTGGATATTGGAATGCGCTGACATAGACGAGGCGGTGGCATGGGCACGCAAAAGCGTCGTCGCTACTCGAGGGCAGGGCGAGGTACGCGAGATCTTCTACAATCCGGCACCGGCCAGCAACTGATCCTCGGACTTCAACGACCACTGGTGCAATCGCCATCAACGATTCATGAACGATGTCCCCAAGACGATTGAGGCCGTGTGGAAGATCGAATCCACACGCCTCATCGCCGCGATTGCACGCGTCACCCGCGATATCGGCATTGCAGAGGAACTCGCCCAGGACGCTCTAGTGACGGCCCTCGAAGTGTGGCCCGAAGAAGGTATCCCGGAAAATCCCGGGGCGTGGCTGATGACGGCGGTAAAGCACCGCGCGCTTGATTCGTTGCGCCGTGGGCAGATGCTCGTACAAAAGCACGAACAACTTGCTCGGGAACTTGAATGGCAACAGCAGCAACTCGCAGATGCTATGGATCAGGCACTGGATCAGGTGATAGACGATGACGTTCTGCGGCTTATCTTTACCGCGTGCCATCCGGTCCTCGCGGTAGAAGGACGCATCGCGCTTACATTGCGTCTTATCTGCGGCCTCACTACTGTGGAGATCGCACGCGCCTTCCTTGTACCTGAAAAGACGCTGGGACAGCGAATCTTTCGCGCCAAGAAGACTCTCTCGGAAGCTCATGTTCCCTGTGAGACGCCGCGCGGAGACGAGTTGCGCCGCAGGGTGGAATCCGTACTTTCGGTGGTCTACCTGATCTTCAATGAGGGATATACCGCGACGTCGGGAGAGGAATGGATGCGGGCTACGCTCTGCGACGAGGCACTGCGGCTTGGACGCATGCTGGTGCAGCTTCTTCCCGGCGAGTCTGAAGTTCAGGCCCTCCTGGCTCTGATGGAACTCAATGCCTCGCGCACTGCAGCTCGCCGCGGAAACAACAGTAAGGCGGTTTTGCTGCCGGATCAGGATCGCACCTTGTGGGACGGCGCGCAGATTCAGCGAGGGATGTCCGCTCTCGAACAAGCGCAACGACTCGGTGGTGGCGCAGGAAATTATGCGTTGCAGGCAGCGATTGTTGCCTGTCACATGCGAGCTCGAACAGCCAAAGAGACCGACTGGGAGCGGATCGTTCTTCTTTACGACGCTCTGCTGCAGATCAACCCGTCACCCATCGTGGCATTGAATCGAGCCGTCGCCGTTGGCATGGCGCAAGGCCCGGTCATTGGACTCGATGAGGTCGATAAGCTCACCGCTAACCCAGCCCTGACCGGCTACCATCTGCTCCCCAGTGTTCGCGGAGACCTGCTCATGAAGATGGGAAGGTTCACTGAGGCGCGTGAGGAAATCCAGCGCGCCATCACAATGACGCAGAATCTGCGGGAACAGGAATTGCTGACGGAAAGGCTGAAGCAGATTGAGAAGGCCGCCTCGTCATCATAGCTCCGTTTCAGTCCTGTGAAACGCGGTTCTCGTAGCGAGGATCACTGACGAGTAGCCGACTTATCGACACGGATCAGTGCTCGACGAGTGCATCGGCGATTTGGCGTCAACCTGGTTCGATGAACTGGGTGAACCAACATAGCCCCGATGTCCGTATTCGGAGCAACCCTGTCCGTATCCGAACATCCGTGCGCATATCCCAGGCTGATGCCTCCGGCCGAGTGGAGGCAGAGGTTTGTGCACGTCCAGCGTAACCTGCACCATTGCAATAGATTGGTGTTATTACAGGGCTGGTACTGAAAATCTCAGAATTGGCTACCGGCATGCTGGCTATGAGACAGAGCATTGCCGCCTGCGGAGAACCCTACGCCAAATGCTCCAGTTTGCTGGCCACCTGCTTAAGGAGTACTACGATGAGCAAACACTTTTTTTCAGCGACGACTTTGATCATTGTCTCTCTTTTCGTTCGCTTTGATCTGCCACTCAGGGGCCAAAGTGCCAATCAGCTCGTCAGCAAAAATGTGTCGATTCGACAGACCGACTATAAAGGTCGCAGTGCCATTCAGGTAATAGCAACGCACGGTGCTGTAGACGCGACCTCGTATGCGGTGATCAAGGATGCAACGTTTCGAGATGGAACAATTGAAGTAGATCTGGCTGGCAAGCCCGTCGCAGGGGCCACGGGTGACGCACGTGGATTCATTGGCATCGCCTTCCGTGTCCAGGCTGATGGAAGCTACGAGTACATCTATCTCCGACCCACGAATGGCCGAGCCGACGACCAGCTCAGACGCAATCATTCAACGCAATACGCCTCCTACCCGGATTTTGACTGGGCCCGATTGCGGAAGGAGGCACCTGGACAATACGAATCGTACGTCGACCTTGAGCCCGGTGTCTGGACAAAGTACAAGATTGAAGTGGAAGGTCACAAGGCGAGGCTTTACGTGAACGGAGCGGAGCAACCTTGTCTCATCGTCAACGATCTGAAGCTCACGCCGCAGCAAGGCGGAGTTGCATTATGGATAGAGCCTTCCTCTGAGGGTTATTTCGCTAACCTAAAGATCAGAGCGAAATAGCCTAGCTGAACATCTGTTCGGTCTGGCAGCGTAATAGTTTTGTGAGACCGATGAATTCACGGTAATACGCTCATTGAGTTGCAACTCAGGCGCAATTCCCGGGATTACTCCTGACAAACGTGCTTATCGGATCCCAGACTCGAGCAACATGATTGATCCATCACTCCTACTGTCCCTTAAGAATTCCCTGCCGCACAGCTGCTAGTGGAGCCCCAGCCACCATCACCGCCGATATCGTAGGTTCCGTCTTCGAATCGGGTGACTTCTTCGCCCTCTGCTGCGAGACCATGTGCGACATCCTCGCTTCAGAATTTTCTCTAAAACGGAAAGATGGGTGGATTGCAGGAGTAGTATTAGGCGGCCAAAGATTCGCGGCGGAACGGGTCTCAAACAAGACACGCGGTACTTCAGATGGATGGGCCTAGGGTCTAGATGTGAATACATCTCTATCGAACACCTGGAGGCCGCATGAATGTCACTGCGACACGGGCTACGGGACGTTGGACCGATACGTCCGTCGGGCGCTGGTTTTATGCGGCCATGGGAGCCGCCTGCATTCTCGTTGCAATCGCGTCATTCACACCTTCCATCTTGAATCCTTCGAATCGCCTGGGGTCGTTCACTTGGATCGTAGCGGCACACGGCATCGTTTTCTTCGCATGGCTTCTGGTGTTTTTAATGCAGACACTCCTGGTGCAGGCTGGAAGAATAGCCACCCACCGAAGCCTTGGAACAGCATCCATGCTTCTTGCTGCCGGTATGGTCGTGCTGGGTTATGTGACCACCATCGAGATGACGCGTAGAGGATTTGATCTCAGTGGCGACCTCGGACTGAAGTCTGACCCGCTGGGTCCTGTCGCCCAGATGATCTTTCCGCTTCTGGATGTCTTCGAATTTGGAATTCTCGTGGCCGCGGGATACTGGTATCGGCGCCGCGCAGACATTCACAAGAGGCTGATGCTATTTGCCGTAGTTGTCATGTTGCCGGCACCCTTCGCCCACTTCATCGGCCATAGCCCCTTGCTTCGCACTCATGGCGTGATCGTCATCCTTCCAATCGCAATCTCACTTGCGGCGAGCGCTATCTACGATCGCATCCGGTTTCGCCGGATTCATCCTGTTTCTCTTTGGCTTGGGATCGTGCTCTTTGTAATCGACAATCTCTGTGCGGTTGTCATCGGCCCAAGCGCAGCATGGCGTCGCTTTGCAGGATGGCTCATCAGCTGAGAAAGTTCCTCCAGCTTCGCCACAGAGCTCGATGCTTCTATAGTGAAGCGGCTGTCTCGTGACTTGGGAGCGCCGGATGCCCCATTCATGCAGTCTTATCGCATGAGTGGGACATCGAGCGAAGCTGGGCCGTCTTCCTGGCCTCCACAAATCTCACCTACCTCACGGTTGTAATCGCTTCCCGAACCGAAACCAGCGGCGCCCGCGAATCCAGTTCAAACCCCGCAGCCCCTTGCCTGACCCCCAGCTCCTTCCACAACGCCGGCAGATCCACCTCCACCGGAGTACTCCCCCACTTCGCGTACATCTCCGTCAGCACACGGGTCCCGGTCGCCTTGTCTCCAATCGAAAACGCTCGTTCAATTGGCCAGTTCTCATCGATATTCCCGCCTGCGGCGACGATCGCCCGCAGTGCATCCTGCAGTCCCTTGCGGCTCTTCGTCTCCTTGCGAATCTCCACATCCGCCATCAGGCAGAACAAGGCCCCACCCCAATAGGTACGGCCCCAGGTATGCGTTCTGTTCAACCCCTGGTCGCCTTCGCCCGGCTCGCCCTTCGGCATTCCCTCCGCCATGTCCTGCCATATCCTCTTCGCCGAAAGCTGCCCCGCCTGCACCCGTGCGATGGGCTCGACGTAGGTTGCGAGACCCTCCTCCATCCAGTGCTGATCATCCGGAAGGCCCGGGAACGCCATGTGCGAAAGCTCATGCGTCATGGTCCAGTCGTCCGTCAACTCACTCTGGGTCGTATGCTCGCCCAGCCGCATTCGGGTGAATCCTGGATTCCCGCCCATATTCCCCCAGGTGGTCCCCTGCAACACCCCGTGACGTCCCGGCATAGGGACTACCCGCACCTTCGCTCTCGCCACCGGAAATCGGCCGTAGTAAACAGTCACGGCCCGTGCCGCATTCTCGACCCATCCCATTACGGCAGCCGTCTCAAGGTCCAGGCTTCCGGGAGCAAAGTCTACCTCGATCGTCGCTCCGCCCGTGGTGAAGCTCTCGGAATGGGCGACCTCTCGATCCCCTGGTCTCCCCGAAAACGATCCTCTCTCCTGACAGCCCATGGCCACAGACTGACAGAACAACCCCGTCACCAGAAACAGGAATCCACTCCATCGTCCGATTCGCAACTGTCACCGCCCGCGCCGTCAACTGTTTGTCGTTGGACGGCACATCATGGCAAACCGGTACAGATCTTTCTCTCTTTTTCGCAAGGCGCGAGACGACGCAGGAACTTGTCAAGCCCCGGACCGTCTATCTCACTGCTGTTCAACCAGTTCTATCTGCCGATTCCCTTGACCCGGACCGCTATAATGAAAGGAGAGCAGGAAAGTGCCCTCCCTTCCGAAGCCCGCTTTTGTGGCTCCGAAAACGAGGTCCAGACCTAACTCTTTTATATCGAAGACTTTGCACAAAAACTGACGGGGGAGGGTTCCACCGTCAGTGTGCTAAAATCTCGAAGTCGTATCACCCCTGCCAACCCGCAGGCGAAACAAATCAAACCGAGGTTGTACATGTCCGGCCACTCAAAATGGGCGACAATCAAGCACAAGAAGGGCGCCCTCGACGCCAAGCGCGGAAAGATCTTCACCCGCCTGATCAAGGAAATCACCATCGCCGCCAAGCTCGGCGGAGGCGACGCTGACGGAAATCCCCGCCTGCGCGGAGCGATCGCCGCGGCCAAGGCCGAAAACATGCCGTCGGAAAATATCAAGCGCGCCATCCAGCGCGGAACCGGCGAGCTCGAAGGCGTCTCCTACGAGGAGATCACCTACGAGGGCTACGGCCCCGGTGGCGTCGCCGTCATCGTCGACGTTCTCACCGACAACAAGAATCGCGCTGTCAGCGAGATTCGCCATGCCTTCTCGAAGAATGGCGGCAATCTCGGAGCCGATGGCGCCGTCTCCTGGATGTTCACTACCAAGGGAGTCATCTCCATCGCTAAATCAGCAGCCGGCGAAGAGAAGCTCACCGAGATCGTTCCTCGAGGCGGAGCCGAAGACCTCTCCGATGAAGGCGAGAACTGGGAGATCCTCACCGACCCCAAGGACTTTGAAGCGGTCACCACCGCCCTCAAAGCCGCCGCGATCACTCCGGAGCATGCCGAGGTCACCAAGATCGCCTCGACTTATACCAAGCTCGAAGGGTCCCAGGCCAACGCCATGATCCGGCTCCTCGAAACTCTCGAAGACCTCGACGACACCCAAAACGTCTACTCGAACTTCGATATGGACGAGGCTCCCGTCGCCAGCTAAAGCAAGCGGTCTACCCTGTTTCCAAGGCCGCCATCCGATGGCGGCCTTTCTTCTGTATTCGCAACATCAACTTGAACGGAGCCTCCGGAGTGACCAGGATCATTCGCCGCATTTCAGCCCTCTGCACACTGCCTCTCGCCGCCCTGCTCTCCACGTCTCCGGCCCACGCGCAGGCAGTGCCTGCCTCGCCGACACCGTTCACCGCGACGCATCGCCCGCTGGAGCTCGGCGTAATCGCTCAAGGCGGCCTGGGCGTCACGGATGATCGCAGCGACTATAAGTTCTTCATGCTCGGCGGCCACGCAGGAAAGGTGCTCACTCCCAATATCGGCCCCGGCCTTGTTCACGGCAACTTCGAATACGCCATCGAGGTCTTCCCCTTCTGGCAGTCCTACACCCCGGAGTTTGAGCGCCGTACCTGCACTGGTCCGGGAGTCTGCTCCGCTCCGTATATGACCGGGGGAACCTATACGGGTATCTCCATCACGCCAATCCTTCTCCGCTGGAACTTCACCGGCTCCGGACACCGCAAGATCACTCCTTGGGCACAGGGTGGCGGAGGAATGATCTGGACCAACCACAAGTACCCCGGCGTCGGCGGCCCGCCCTACAACGAGTTCAATGACGGGTACGCCGCCAACACCAGCGTTTGGAACTTCACACCCCAGTTCGGCGTAGGCATGCACTACTTCATCACGCCACGCCGCTCCATCGACTTTGGAGCCAACGCCGTCCACATCTCCTCGGCCTCGCTTGGAGATAAAAACCCCGGCGTCAACGCGAGCATACAATTCTCCGCGGGCTATACCTGGTGGAAGTAACAACAGCGAGTCTTTAGGCTCCAGGTCTTCAAATCATGAACTCTGAAGCAATCATCGAATGCGTTCCAAACTTCTCCGAAGGGACTGACCTCTCCAAGGTCAGCCGAATCGTCCTGGCTATGCAGGTTCCGGGCGTCAGTCTCCTCGACTGGTCGCTCGACCTCGCTCACAATCGCTCCGTCGTTACCATCGCCGGCCCGGCGGAGGCCGTCGTTGAATCGGCCATTCGCGGCGCAGGCAAGGCCGCGGAGATCATCGACCTCACTCGGCAGAACGGTGTCCACCCGCGCATCGGCGCTGCCGATGTAATTCCATTTATTCCCGTCCGTGGAGCGTCCCTGGCAGAATGTGCCATGCTTGCCCGCCAGGCGGGCCTGAATCTGTGGCGCCGTCATGGGGTGCCGGTTTATTTCTACGGAGCCTCTGCCGCCCGGCCCGATCGCGTCCACCTGGAAGATGTTCGCCGCGGTCAGTTCGAGGGCCTTCGCGACGCGGTTCGGCGGGAAACCTCTCGTCGGCCCGACATAGGCGGCCCGGATCTGCACCCGACCGCCGGGGCCTCAGTCGTCGGCGCCCGCAGCTTTTTGATCGCCTACAACGTTCATCTGCGTCAACCCGATGTCACCTCCGCTCGAGCCATCGCACGCGACATTCGCGCCTCCAACGGAGGTCTTCACGGCGTCAAGGCTTTGGGAGTGCTCGCCAATGACCGCGCCCAGGTCAGCATGAACATCACCGACCATATCGTGACCCCTATGCCCAAGCTCTATGCGCGCCTCAAGGAGCTCGCCGTCCGCTACGGAGCCGAACTGGATGACAGCGAGCTCATCGGGCTCATCCCCGAAGCCGCATTCGAAGACGGCGCCGAGTGGATCGCAAAGATCCCGGACTTCGATCCCGCGCTCAAGGTGGTCGAACGGCGTCTTGTAAATCCGCTCAGCTGGCCCGCTGCCTGAATTGCTGCCAATCGTGATCCTCGCCGCGAGGATCTATCTCTCGTCGGCGTAGATCTTCACCTCAATCGCTCCGCCCTGAACGACGCGTCCGCGATACATCCCCGGAGTATTGAAGCTCCATGCCAGTTGGCCGTCGGGAGTAATCGCAATCACGCCTCCGTCTCCGTGAATCGCTCCGAGCTCCTTCTGGACCACCTCATCGGCAGCGTCCTGAAGTTTCATACCCTTGTACTGAACCAGCGAGCAGATCGTGCGAGCCACCGTGAGCCGGATGAAGTACTCTCCCGTTCCCGTCGCCGATACGGCGCAGGACTGGTTCGACGCATAAGTCCCGGCTCCGATGATTGGCGAATCCCCTACTCTTCCCCAACGCTTGGCCTGGGTGCCACCCGTCGATGTCCCTGCGGCAATATTGCCATTCTGATCCAGAGCGACGACTCCCACCGTCCCGTACTTATGCGCATCCGGCGGCTCAATCTCTGCAAGCCCTCCAGCCGGAGCCGCTGGCGCTCCCTTCGGCCTCGGCGGTATCGGAGCATTTTCCTTCTTCAACTGACGGACCAGACTCTGCCATCTCCGCTCGGTAAAAAAGTAGCTCGGATCCACCTGCTCCAGCCCCACGCTGGCGGCAAACTGATCCGCGCCCGTTCCAATCAACATCACGTGCGGAGACTTTTCCATCACAGCGCGCGCCAACGAAATCGGATGTCGTGTTCTGGTTACGCCGGCGACAGCTCCTGCGTTCATCGTCGCCCCATCCATAAAGGCTGAGTCCAGCTCATTCCTGCCTTCGGCAGTAAAGACAGCGCCCTTGCCGGCGTTGAACAGTGGATTGTCTTCCATCAGCTTGATCGCAGCTTCGACCGCATCCATGGACGTGCCACCCTTTTCTAAAACATCGGCTGCTGCCTGTATCGCAGCTTTCAGGGCCGCCCGGTATGCGGCGTCCGTCTCCGCATTCATGGATCTCCGTTCGATCACGCCCGCCCCGCCGTGCAGAACGATCGCCCATCTATGCTTCGCCGCCGTTGCCTGCGCACCCACAGGAGCCGCTATTCCATCTTCACTTCGCAGGGCAGTTGAACCGCCTGCAACAATCAACGACGCGATGACACCCATTCGAAGTGCTGCAAGCATACGCATCCCTCCGTCGACCACAAGTTCTAAGAAATTTTGAGAAGTATGATTCTACCGTTACACATACACATAGGGTAGATTGTTGGTGAACCAACACCCATGGACACTTACCTACAAAAACTGCCCATGGGATGCTATACTACGTTTCGGATTGCTCACCGCTATATTTCTGGCACCTGCAGTGCAGAGCCAATGCGGAGGTGGCGAAATTGGCAGACGCACAAGCTTGAGGTGCTTGCGCCGCAAGGCATAGGGGTTCAAGTCCCCTCCTCCGCACCAATCCAAAACATTCTTTGGAAGGCAGTCTTCTCCGATGATTATTGCTCTCGTTGTTCTGCACGTCCTGGTCTCCCTCTTCATCGTTGGAGTCATTCTGGTTCAGCAGGGAAAGTCCGCCGATCTCGCCGCAGCTTTCGGAGGCCAGGGTTCACAGACCGCCTTCGGTCCTCGCGGCGCGGCCAATCTCTTGACTCGCATGACCACCTACTCGGCGATTGTCTTCATGCTGACCTCGATCGGGCTTACGATCCTGCTCTCGCGCTCTTCCGATCACTCTGTGCTTTCAGGACACCCGACCACGCAGCAGCAACAGCAGAACACGCCGAAGAAGTAGTTCGGTTCCTATCTTTTAAAAGCGCAGGCCTCGTGCCTGCGCTTTTACTTTTGCGCCATGTACTCTTAATCCATGATTCACGAGATTCTCCCCGTCGGCCTTCTCCAATGCAATTGCTCCATCCTCGGCGATGAGGCCTCGCGTGAGGCCATCGTGATTGATCCGGGCGACGACATCCCCGCGATTCAGGCTCTTCTCGATCGGCATGGCCTTACGGTGAAGACCATCGTCATCACACACGCCCACATTGACCACATCGCCGGAGCCCAGAAACTCAAGCAGCTTACCGGAGCTCCGATCTTTTACAACGAAAACGACCTGCCTCTGGTGAAGATGATGGACGTTCAGGCATCGTGGCTGCGCATGCCCGTTCCCCAGGTAGCCCCTCCCGACGCTCCGCTCACCGATGGCCAGAACATCTCCGTTGCCGGCATCTCAGGCACGGTCCTTCATACTCCAGGACACACCCAGGGAAGCATCTGCCTCTATCTTCCCGAACATTCCCTTCTCCTTGCCGGAGACACCCTGTTCGCCGGGTCGGTCGGGAGAACCGATCTCCCCGGGGGAGACTCTCGCCAGCTCATCCGCTCCATCCACGATCGCCTGCTCACCCTGGCGGATGAGGTCAAGGTCGTACCCGGACATGGTCCGAACACGACCATTGGTAAAGAGCGCGAAGGAAACCCATTCCTGTAAACATTGTAAAAACAATCGTTTATATGGAAAATATAAAGCTTAGCTCTACTGGAACCAAAAGGATAACTGCGCGAAGATGAATCACTTTTAGCGAAATCTTCTTTGGTCCCCACGCAGGCTCATGACTTTTCCCTTGCCTTCTGAGCAATCGCGCGCAGTTGCGGTAAAACATCGCCCAGGGGCACAGCTTGCGCCTCCCGAAATCCCAGCGCGAAATAAAGCTTGCGATAGAGCTGGTAAAGCTCCTCGTACCGCTCGACCGCTTTCGGATCGGGGAGAAATGTCCGAAACGGCAGGCACAGTTTTTGCTGAGCGGCTTCGATCGAAGGGAAAGTTCCCGCAACCACAAAGGCGACGATTGCAGAGCCCAGGCTCGTAGGCGTTCCGTCCGGCACGAGGACGGGCTTGTTCAGAACGTTGGCGTAGACCTGGTTCAGCACCGCATTATTCTGTGGAATGCCGCCACCGTTGATCACGCGTTCGACGGGCACAGCATGTTCCGCCATCCGTTCCAGGATGATGCGCGTATGAAAAGCCGTCCCTTCAATCGCTGCAAACAACTCGTCCTGGGCGGTGTGCAATAGGTTCCATCCAAGGGTTACACCGCCGAGTTCCGGGTTCACCAGGACCGTGCGATCGCCGTTATCCCAGCTCATGCGCAATAAACCGGTCTGGCCGGCCTGATACGAGTCCAGTCCCCCCGCAAGCTCCTTTACGGTCGTGCCTGCCCGGCGGGCGATGCCTTCGAAGATATCTCCAACCGCCGACAGGCCTGCTTCAATGCCAGTCAGCTCTGGATTTACGCTGCCGGGAACGACGCCGCACACGCCTGGAACAAGTTCCGTCTTCTGCGCGATGGCGATGATGCAGGTCGACGTGCCAACTACATTGACGACATCTCCCTCCTTGCATCCGGCTCCAAGGGCATCCCAATGAGCATCGAACGCGCCGACCGGGATCGGGATTCCCGGTTTCAGTCCCATCTTTGCCGCCCACTCTTCGCTCAATCCGCCGTAGATGTGATCGGACGTGAGGTACTCCCCTCCGATCTTGTCTCGAACGCCTTGAAGTAAAGGGTCGACCGCTACCAGAAACTCTTCGGAGGGCAGACCTCCCCACTTGGGGTTCCACATCCACTTGTGTCCCATGGCGCAAACGCTGCGCTTCAGGTCTGCCGGGCGTTTCACGCCAGTCAGCGTAGCCGCCACCATGTCGCAGTGCTCCAACGCCGTGGCGAATTTGGAACGCTTCGCGTCGTCCGCATGACGCAGCCAGTGCAGCAGCTTGGCCCATCCCCATTCGTGGGAATACACTCCACCGCACCAGTCGATAGCCTCAAGCTTCTGCGCGTGAGCCTTCGTGGTGATCTCGTGCGCTTCGCGATGGGCACGATGATCGCACCACAGGTAATACTCATCCAATGGCTGGAGAGCCTCATCCACCATCACCACGCTGGAACCGGTCGTATCGAGGGCCATGGCTAAAACATCTTCGCCGCGTACACCGGTCTGCTCGAGCACGCCCTGTGTCGCTTTCACCAGGGCATTCATCTGGTCGGTGTGGGATTGAGTCGCGAAGTCAGGATCTTCGCGACGGCGATGAAGAGGATACTCCGCGACGGCTGTCCCAAGACGGCCGCGTTCCGAATCCAGCAGCGTCACACGAACGCTCAACGTTCCAAAGTCTGCACCAGCTACAACTGCCATTGTCTCCACCCACTGTCGTTAAACTAGACTGCTCTGTCCATACGTCGCCTTCGCGCCATGCTTGCGGAAGTAGTGACGGTCAAGCAACGTCTGTGATACCCCACATTGCGAGTTCAACAGAACCGTCATAAACGCCATCTTCGCCACAGCCTCTAATACCACTGCGTTGTGCGCCGCATGGTGCGGATCCTTGCCCCAGGCAAACGGCGCATGTCCCGCCACCAGCACGGCCGGAACGGCGAGCGGATCGATCCCGGCAAATCGCTCGATGATCGCCTTGCCCGTATTCAGCACGTAGTCTCCGTTGATCTCCTCGTCGGTAAGCTCGCGCGTGCACGGCACCGGACCATGAAAGTAGTCCGCATGCGTGGTGCCGAGGGCAGGAATCTCGCGTCCTGCCTGCGCCCAGGCGGTTGCGTTTTCGCTGTGCGTATGGACGACCGCACCGATAGCAGGAAAGGCTTTATAGAGTTCCAGGTGGGTCTTGAGATCGCTCGAGGGATTCAGTGTGCCCTCCACGATCTTTCCGGAGAGATCGGTTACGACCATATGCTCGGGCTTGAGCGCATCGTAATCCACGCCACTTGGCTTGATCACCACTAGCCCTTCGTCGCGGCTTATGCCACTGGCGTTGCCAAAGGTATATAGAACCAGGCCGCGGCGAACCAACTCCAGGTTGGCCTCCAGTGTGGCTTCTTTCAATTGCTCCAGCATGCTTTGTCCTTTTGCGAATCTTACCGCGGAAACGTTTTCTCCAGGATGGGCCACTTATCTCTGTAAACGGAGATGCCCTTTCAATTTTTCCACTGAAATCAGCCGACAACAAATTATAGAGATCAAGATCGTCACTGCGAATCACTCGGGTGGACGAAATCTTCGGGAACAGACCCCATTTAGGATAGATTCCAACCTATCTATGCCCAGCACAAAGTCAGTGACAGGCGTATCGGGCGCCAGCGTACGAAAGCTTCGTCTGCTCCCCCTGCTCGCCGCGACCTACTTCATGGTCTCCGGCGGACCCTATGACATCGAAGACATCATCGGCTTCGGCGGGTACGGGCACGCTCTGCTTCTGCTCTTCCTGCTTCCCTTCTTCTGGAGCTTCCCGACGGCACTCATGCTTGGCGAATTGGCCTCTGCTGTGCCAGACGAGGGAGGTTTCTATGCATGGGTGCGGCGAGCAATGGGACCCTTTTGGGGATTTCAGGAGGCATGGCTCTCGCTTGCGGCATCGGTCTTCGACATGGCCATCTATCCCACGACGTTTGTCCTGTATCTCGAACACATCGCCCCCGCACTGACTCGCGGGCATAGAGCGATTGCTTTGGAGCTCGCCGTTGTAACCGCAGCGGTTCTATGGAATCTGCGCGGAGCAGCCGCGGTGGGCGAAAGCTCTGTGCGGCTTTGGCTCTTGTCGATCTCTCCGTTTCTGATTCTTGTCGGAGCCGCAGTCTTTGCCGGTTTTCAGATAGCAAACCACCCCTTTGGAGGACACGCTTCTCTTGCCGCTCCAGCTAACAAAGGCATCTCAACTGCGATTCTGGTGGCGATGTGGAACTATATGGGCTGGGACAATGCCACCACCATCGCGAACGAGGTAGAAAATCCCCAGCGCAATTATCCCCGTGTCATTCTGATGGCCGTGATCATGGTGATGCTGACCTATATCATCCCGATTGCAGCGGTGGCATGGGCTGGAATTCCCGCGGAAAGATTCTCAACCGGAGCCTGGGTCGATGCAGCTCATATTCTCGGTGGCCCGGCATTGGCGATCGCTGTGGTGCTCGCTGGTTCGATGGATGACTTCGGCACCTTCAGCAATCTCACGCTCTCCTACACTCGGCTGCCGCATGCACTGGCGGAGGACGGCTTTCTTCCATCCGTATTTACCCGGAAACTGAAAAACGGATCTCCCTGGGTCTCGGTGATTGCCTGCGGCATCTGCTGGGCTCTCGCGCTCGGCTTCTCCTTCGAACGCCTGATCACTATAGACCTGGTCCTCTGGGGCCTATCGATGATCCTCGAGTTTGTCGCTCTGATTCTGCTCCGAAGAAATGAGCCGCATCTGCCCCGCCCTTTTCGAATCCCTGGCCCCGACTGGGTTCCAATTGTCCTGGGGATCAGTCCCGCTGCGCTCATCTTCTACGCTCTGTATGTATCGCGCTCGGAGACCGTTGTCGGAATGCCCGCGCTGACATTCGCGCTGATCATTGCTGCTGCGGGCCTGCCTCTTTATGTCATCGCAAAGATCTCTCGAAAACGACGACTGTCTGCTTAAACAAGCAGTTGTCCTTTTGGCATGAATTGCGTCCATCAATCTTAAGATAGGACATATGACCGATTGACATCTTTATGACACTGTAATGAAATCAATCCACTCAAGAACTTGTAACGTAGCTGGAACAATTGTTTTTCTTCGCTGCGATTCACTCTGGAACTCTGCATTCATTCACCTTTTCTTACAGGGACAGCGGCTCCGGTCTATGCCGGTATTGTTGCGTAAACCCGAACCTATGCAAGGAGCAGTATGTTGGCCACCGTTTCACGACAGGATCCCCGTTTTCAGACTCTGAGGAAGAGCCACAATCTGCGTTGGCCAGCCTCCGAAGCGGATTCCGTCGGGCGCATCGAGATCTGTCAAACTCCGGATGATGTAGCCGAAGCGCTTCAGAAGACCGTGAGCGCCGGTCTTCGTCCCACAATTCGCTCTGGTGGTCACTGCTACGAAGACTTCGTCTGCAACAACCCTGGCGGAGTTCTTCTCGACGTAAGCCTGCTCAATGGCATGGATGCCTCCGGCAGCGGCCACACCTACAAAATTGGAACCGGGACCCGCCTCGGCGATGCCTACACTCGCCTCTACAAGGAATACGGCATCACCTTGCCGGGAGGATCCTGTTATGGCGTCGGAGCCGGTGGACACATCTGCGGCGTCGGCTATGGTGTCCTCAGCCGTCTTCATGGTCTGACCATTGACTGGCTCTCCGCCGTCGACATTCTTACCGTGGATGCCTCTGGCAAAGTCGTTCCTCGGCGAGTCGATCGCAACCACGAGCCCGACCTCTTCCGTGCCTGTCGCGGAGCAGGCGGCAACAACTTCGGAGTCATCACCGCCTACTACTTCGACAAGATGCCGACGGCCCCGAAGGAAGTCGCTAACGTCAGCATGTCCTTTCCTTGGGAAGACATGACGCCCGAGCGCTTCGAGGCCATCCTGACAACCTACAGCCACTACCATGAGACCCGCGGCAAAGATCCCGACACCTGGGGTCTATTTACCTTCCTAGGTCTCCCCCATCGTTCTTCCGGTCGCGTCGGTATCTCCGCCCAGTTCTGCAATCCCGACGGAACCTGCAACGACCTCACCGTTCTGAATGAGTTCATCGACCTCTTCCAGCCCTGCAAGCCCGTCGCTGCCAAACCCCAGACCATGGACTCTCGCCACACCGCAGAGGCCGGCAAGGCCGCCATCCTGACGAAGCCCGACGGCACACCGCTCCCCTGCTCCGGACCGCACAATATCGATCGCGCCTCCTGGTACGACGTCACCGTGCACGGCGGCGTAGGCGGTGGCACGCGCGCGAAGTACAAATCCAGCTACATGAAGCGCACCTTCACCTCGGCAGAAGCCCGCACCATTTATAAGCATCTTCATCGCGAGATTCCCGGCGTCAAGTTGAGCGGAATCCTTGCCGTCGACTCCTACGGCGGAGCCATCAACCGTCCCGAGCTCGCCAACGAGACCTCGATTCCACAGCGCGCCTCCGTGATGAAGCTGCAGTTCCAGACCTACTGGGAGAACCCGGCAGACGACGCCGGACGGGTGCGCTGGATGCATGATTTCTTCACTGACCTCTACTCTGGTCCCGACGTCGAGGCACCGTACAAAGGGACTCCTTATCCCAACCAGCAATACGAAGGCTGCTACATCAATTACCCGGATGTAGACATGCTCGCCTATCCTTTCTGGCCCCAGCTTTACTACGGCGACCAGGGACTTTATCCGTTTCTCCAGAAGGTCAAGCATCAGTACGACCCAAACAATATCTTTCACCATTCCATGTCGGTCCGCGCCTGAAGTGCGAACCGACCTAACCTGTTTTTGATTCGAAGAATTAGATAGAGCCGCTTAGCTTTATAGAGTTTCTGCACGGAGGCTTCTTTGGTCACACCTTTGAATGCACCGTTGTACAGACAACCAAACGTCCTGACAGCCGCGCTCAGCCCGTTTTCAGGCGAACCGCACAGGTTGCTCATTCGGATTCCGCTCCGTTCGTCCACGACGACGTCCGTTAGTCCTTCTTGGATTTCTACAGGCTCGTTTTCGGTGGACATCCCATCGGAGCAAGGCTCAAAATTCGGTTTCAAGTTAGACCCGGCCGGAGATCCTGCTGGGGAAATCGTCGGAATTTGCGACAACACCACCCTTAAGCAAGGAGGACCTTCAACCAAAACAGACCGTCGCTGGAGTTAACCACGCTACTCCTCCAGCGTCGCCGATTACGATCTTGCGGCCGAAGACATAAATAAAAAGTCAGGGATAGTCAAAACTCGGATCGTCATTGCGATTCTTTGTCCCCGACGCGCAGCCGTAGAGCAAACGCCACGTAGTACGAAATTTCGAGGAGACACCGATGCAACGAAAGCCCATCATCTCAAGTATCCTGGCCGTCATTCTCCTGGTTGTAGGGTGCGTAGTATCCAGGGCCCAGACGATTACAGGAAGCGTCAACGGAACGGTCACCGATCCCTCAGGCGCCGTAATTCCCAACGCCAGGGTCACCGCAGCCAACACCGAAACCGGCGTTACAACCGAGACCACTACCAACAACGATGGTATCTACAACATCCGCTTCCTTCAGATCGGCAATTACAAAGTAACGATCACCGCGCAGGGTTTCGCCGTAACAACGTACGGACCGTTCGCCCTTGAAACCGGCCAGAACGCGAAGATCGATGCCAAGCTCGGCCTGGAGAACCAACAGCAGAAGGTCTCCGTAGAAGCTGAGGTAACCCCGCTGCTGAACACCGAGAATCCAACCCTTGCCACTACGCTCGACACCCGCGCCATCGAGAACATTCCTCTTGTCGGTCGTAACCTGACCGCCATTACGATGTTTCTTCCCGGCTCGGTCAGCACCCAACCCAACAGCTTCGTCAGCAACGCGGCCGTCTCCGGACCGCTTAGCGGCAATAATCCAGCAGGAGCCAGCAGCGGAGCCTCCGTCTCCGTCAACGGCAACCGCCAACAGGCCAACCAGTACCGCCTCGACGGTATGAACGTCAACCAGACCCTCGATGACACCCAGGGCTATGTCCCCAATGTCGACGCCATCGCCCAGGTCCAGGTCATCTCTGCCAACGCCAACGCCGAGTATGGAAACGTCAACGGCGGCGACATCCTTTACCAGACGAAGAGTGGAACCAACAACTGGCACGGAAGCATGTTCTACTTCGTGAACAACTACAACCTCGATGCCAACAGCTGGTTGAACAACCGCAACGGCGTCGCAAAAAACTCCTATACCCGCAACCTTTTCGGCGGCACCTTCGGTGGTCCCATCTTCAAGGACAAACTCTTCTTCTTCGTCGACTATCAGGGTGGTCGTTACCATCTCGGTGGCACCCAGTCGGCCAGCGTCTTTACCCAGAAGATGCGCCAAGGAGACTTCTCCGAACTCCTGGACCCGGCCATCATGGGCGCAGGCAAGACAATTCAGCTCTACGACGCGACCCGGGCTGATCGTCGCGCCTATGCCAACAACCAGATCCAGGTCACCAACCCCGCTGCACAGTACCTCTTTGCCCATCCGGAGCTCTATCCACTTCCTAACGCCGCGCCAACGGCCGGTTCGCCAACCCAGAACAACTACCGTGGTCTCCAGAAGTTGCGTAACTATGGCGACCAGTTCGATGTGAAGATCGATTGGAAGGCGGGCGAGAAGGACAACATGCTCTTCCGCTACTCCCAGATGAACAGCGGACAGACCACTCTGAGCGCCTTGCCTACCACCTTTAACAGCGCCCCCACCTTCCCCTTCCGAGGCGGAGCGTTCAACGAGGTTCACCAATTCAGCCCCACGGTCATCAATGAGTTCCGTGCCGGCTACACCCGGATTCAGAACAACGGTGCCGTCCTGCTCGACCCCAGCGGTGCCTTTGGCCTGAGCGGCAACAGCCTCCTCGGCATCCCTGGCAGTCAACCGTTTGCTGGTTTCTCCGCGCTGGCGATGCAGGATTCGGCCAGCCCCCAGGGCTTCCAGGCCTCCAACGGATCGAACGACTTCAGAATCGGAACAGGTGCAAACGTTAGTCTCGGCAACGCCAACACCGGAACCAATTACACCCTCAACACCTTTCTCTTCGGAGACAATCTCACCTGGTCCAAGAACCGGCACACCTTCAAGTTCGGTGTCCAGTTCTTACGCCAGCAGCAAAACAACTTCTACCCGGGCAACGACGGTTCCATGGGAGGCTTCTACTATCTCAGCGCCGGAACCGCGAATGGAACGGGCGCAACGAGCGGCGGATATACCGGAGCTGACTTCGTCCTGAACCGCGCGAGCTTCGTCAGCAAGGGCGGCGTCTCCGGACCGGTCGGAATGCGCTCCTGGCGTAGTGCTTACTTCGCTCAGGACGACTGGAAGGTCACACCAACCCTCACCCTCAACATCGGCGTCCGTTATGAATTCGTTCAGCCGATCTATGAGGTCAACAACAAAATGTCCACCATCGATCCGGCCAACCCATCGGTCGTTCTACTGGCAGGTTCTCCTCAGGCTAGGGCCGCTGGATACAATCGGGCGCTCGTTGATCCCTACTACGGCAGCGTGATGCCACGTGTCGGCTTCTCCTGGCAGGCGGCTCCCCGTCTGGTGGTACGCGGCGGATATGGCATCCAGAACTTCATGGAAGGAACCGGTGCGAACCTCCGCATGACCACCAACCTTCCCTTCCAGGGCTCCTATCAGGGCACTGGTCTTCAATCCAACGCGACGAATGGAACCCCTGGACAGTTCTTCGACGTACAGAGCGGCTTCGGAGCTGCAAGCGGCACGGGGGCAGCAACCGGAGTCGTCTATAACGTCTGGAACAAGAAGATCAAGCCCGCCTTCATCGGCGAGTACAGCTTGACCCTCGAGTACCAGGTAAGCAATACGGCCTCCTTCCAGATCGGTTATCTGGGCGAGTCCGGACAACACCTCATCACTGCAAACCGGCGCAATCAGCTTGCAGCTCCATGCGTCCTCAACGGGGCCATTCAGTCGTTCCCAGCCGCCGGAGCGCCACAGCCCACGGGGTGCCCCAAGTCTCCCTTCCAGGACACTCCTGGCGTAGGCTACACCGGCAACATCCGCTTTACCGATTCCAACGCCATGATGAACTACAACGCCCTTCAGGCGAGCTTCCGTCAGCGCCTGGCCCACGGCCTGCAGTACATCGCAAACTACACCTATAGCCGCGCCATGACCAACAGCATCGGCTTTTATGGCGCGCCCGGCATCAATAACCCCAGCGCTTACGCCCAGAATCCCTACAACCTCAATACCGAGTACGGCCCCACCGGTCAGGACGTTCGTAACGCTCTCAACTTCAGCCTCGTCTACGACCTTCCTCTCGGTCGCGGACGCAAGTACGGCGCGAACATGCCTCTTTTCGTGGATGAGGTCGTGGGCGGATGGAAGGTCGGTATGACCGGCATCGCCTACTCTGGCTTCCCTGTCACCCTCACAGCAAACAACAACTCTCAAGTCAGTAGCGGAGCCCAGCGTCCGAACAAGTATCGACCGCTGAAGGTAGTCAATCGTTCCATCAACAACTGGTTCGGAACCGATCCATCTGCGACTCCCTGCCTTACGGCTGGCGTCGACAACGGTGTCTGCGCATACGGTCAACCGGCGAACGGTACCTTCGGTACCTCTCGCGCCGGCACCGAGCGTGCCCCCAGCTACCAGACCTATGGAGCCTCGGTCACCAAGGACTTCACCATCTGGCATGAGCAGCAGATCAACTTCCGCGCCGACGCCGACAACCTGTTCAACAACGCGTTTCTCGGCAATCCTCAGAACAATATCACCAACACCCAGTTCGGCAATATCTTCAATCAGGGCACGCCGGTCCGGTCCAACCCGCGAACGATGCAGCTCTCGGTCAAGTACCACTTCTAACCTACAAACAGAAGGGCCCGGATCTCTTTCAAGAGATTCGGGCTTTTTTTGCCTTCGAATGATCTCATCGAGTCAAGGTCTTGTCATCCTGAGCCGTGAAAAGCCTACCCTCAGCTGAGTCGAATGGGAATCCCAGTATCTTCGACAGACCGGCACAAATTCTCGCGAGATCGGAAAAATCAGCAAAAAAGCACCGGCTCTCCGCGCCACAAAAGCATGTCAAGCGCTTAATCCTGTAAGCATCACAACTTGAGCCACTTAAAGTTGCCGATCAGTTTCGTGCGGTCCGATAAAATGAAAGCGAGAAAGCCTGGAGATACGCTCCCGTCTCATTCGCATGGCGGAGTACAGAGAGACCTCAAAACAGGAAGTCCACCCCTATCTCTTGCTTTTCCAAGACTTTGCGCAAAATAGTACGGGGGGAGGGCCCGCGAGTCCACTCTCCTCCCCGGCTCTTACATCCGCTCCGGTGCCTCGATGCCGAGGTATCCAAGCGCCCGAACCATCTCCCGTTGTGCCACCGCGGCGGTTGCCAGGTACAAGCCGCGCTTGACCGCGTCCGTCTCGTTGAGAATATGGTGACGGTGATAGAAGTTGTTGAACTGCTGGGCGAGCTGAAAGGCGTACCGCGCCAGGTAAGCAGGCTCCGAGGTCGCGATGCACTGCTCGATCATCAGAGTGAACTTCGAGGCCAGCAGCCACGTCTCCCAGACCGTCGTTCCCTCCTCGCTATCGAGCAGGCCGCCCAGGTCGAGCGAGGCAAACTCCGCCAGCGCGGCCTCAGCCGTCGTCCCGGCCTTGCGAAAGATGTTCGCCGCCCGAACGATGGCGTACTGAACATAAGGCCCGGTCTCGCCTTCGAAGCTGAGCGCATCCTTGAAGTCGAACGCGATCACGGTATTCCGTGTATAGCGCAGCATGAAAAACCGCAGCGCTCCCACACCAATCTGGCGTGCGATCGTGTCGCGTTCTGTCTCCGGAAGATCAGGATGACGCGCATCGACCTCGGCACGAGCCGCTGCAATGAGCTGGTCGAGAAGATCATCAGCCTTCACGCCGAAGCCCTTGCGTCCGCTGACCTCGATGTAGGCGCGCTTCTGGTCCTCTTCGCTGACGGTATAGCCGAGATCGAGAGCGCAACGCGGCGTCAACGCCACCATCTCGTAAGAGAAGTGCGTGTACCGGTCGGCCTCCTCGGTGAAGCCCATACCGCGCAACGCCTGCACCACCTGCGTCTGAGGATCGTTCTGCCGGGAATCGATGACGTTGTAGATGGCGTCGGCCCGGCCAAAGACTGGATGATCCGCCTCGCTCTCGTCATCGGTCGAAATCCAGCAGGTATGCGTCGGATATTCGTGAAATCTTCTGTAGCCGAAATCCTTGCCGGGCAAGAGACCAAACTTCCACAAATGATAAGCAATGTCCTTGCCGACGTAAGTGACCGTTCCATTGGAACGCACAATTACCTTTGCATCCTCATCCGGACCGTCGCTTCCCTCCTCCTGAGCGGTCTCAGCGGCTCCGTTGACAGGAGCGCGACGCATGACCCAGCAGCCCTTATTCTTCCCTTCGGTCTCGAAGTAAAGAACGCCCTTGTCAATCATGAGCTGTCGAGCGGCATCCCAGAAATGAAGATGGAGAATCTCGCTCTCTCGCGGGAGGAAGTCGTATTCGATGGACAGTCGCTCCATCGTCTCGAGATGACGGCGAAGGACGGCAGTTGCGATAAGGTCAGCCACCTCGGCAATCTCATTGCCGCCATGCTCGATCGCGTGGAGCGTCTCGAGACGAAGCTGTTTGCGTGCGGCGACCTGATCCGCATCGGCGGTGTACCACTGGGAGACCCGAGCATAGAGGTCCCAGCAATAAAAATCGATGCGTTCATTTTTTGTGGCGAGTTCAGACAGCAGTTTGCGAGTAGCCGCAAGATCCAGACGCTCAAGGTGCATAAGACCGACGACCACATCGGCAACCTGGACGCCCGTGTTATCGATATAGTTTTGAACGCCTACTTCGTATCCGCTCTTATAGCTATCCGAACGGAGAAGGCGCTGAAAGGTATCTCCAAGAATGGCATTGCGGAGATGGCCGATGTGCGCTGCCTTGTTCGGATTGATGCTGGTGTGCTCGATCAGACGGAAACCAGGGCCTCCGATGTCCGCATGTTGATCGCGGGCGATATCACGGGCAACACTGGCACGGCCAAGGCGAACATTGAGGTAGCCTGCGCCGGCAACCTCAATCGAGCTGACGCCTTCAGGAAGCGAGGCGGAGAGTTCCGCAGCCAGTTCCGTGGCGATCGCACGCGGGGCCTTGCGGAGACGCTTGGCGAGTTCGAATGCCACCGGAAGCGCCAATTCGCCAAAGGCAATCGAGGGAGGCTGTTCAACCACCAGATTCGTAAGGGTAATATCGTACTTCTGAGCCAGGATGGCCTGAATGCGGGCCAACAGAGATTGTTGAACGATGCGATACATGCTTTTGGATCCGCCACTGTAGTTGACTTTGCTTCAGTTTACGTTACGCGATGGCCTGAAACCGATGTTGTCGCTGGATCCGCCAAAAGCCGAAGTACGAGAAAAGTTACAATTTACTGATTCTCAGCGCGACAAAGCGAAGATACCCGGGTTCTGCTAAGGAAGCTCCGTAGGAAGAGTTTCGATCTCTTCAAGCAGTGGCGTGTGTTTATGCATGCGGATGCGATGAAGAAGAAAGATCAATCCACCGGCCCCGGTCACGGAGACGAGCATCCAGACGTGAATAGCAAGTCCGAAGACGGCGGATAGAGCCTGCGGAGCTCCATGACTGACGAGGGAGGTTTTGACAGCCCACTCAAAAGGGCCAATTGCACCCGGAGAACTGGGCAGCATATAAGAGAGATTCGCAAAGGAAACTGCTTCCCATGGCGCCAGGCGATCTATTTTGAGGCCGACAAGATGGAGCGCGGAGACAAAAATCATACCCTCGCAGAACCAGATAGCAATGCTCTGCAGGAGGAGAACGATATTTCCAGTGATGCCCATCTGCCGTAGTGTGCCGATGGCCAGAAGCAGCCAATGCTCGATCCTCTTCTCAAGCTTATTTTGTGGAAGCCTTGAGAAGAGCTTGCGCACCGGAGCCTCAAGCTTGCCCGCTCCAAAGACGAGCACAAGAAGTCCGACTGTTGAAATGATGACTGCGGCGTCGGCGCCGTGGCGAATTTTAACTGGAAGATCAGCACCCATGGTTCGAACAAAGATCAGTCCCACGACGAAGACATCCAGCAATTTTTCCAGGATGACGGTACTGAAGATGGCCGAGGGTGCAGCGCCTAAATCGGGTGCGTAGGTGAAGATACGCATAATGTCGCCGATGCGTAATGGCATGATGTTGTTGGCAGCAAGCGAGGTCATGAGGACTCGCGCACAGGTACCAAAGCTGGCGCCCGTGGATCGCATCATGCGGGTCCAGCGGACACACCGCAAGGTGTAACCAGCCAAGGTAAACCCCAGAACGCCCAATATCCACATTGGGTAAGCAAAACTAAGAGCGCGAAATTCAGACGGATGAATTCCGCGAAAGGTATACCAGAGGAAAAAAGCGCTGACGAGAAAGCCGGGGATTGTTTTGAAGAGGTTACGAGAGCGCGTCTGAGTCATCGAGGTTTGCAAAGTAAACGAATTGTCTCCTCGGCTCCTGCAGAATGAAAATAGAAACTTTCTTATTGTAACGTCACTATTCTTTCCAATCGAGTAGACCAGAACGATGATAAATACGTCTTATCAGCATTGCGCTTAACAACAGTGCTCTAAAGACGAAGTCAGATTTTTGTAGGCAGGCGAGAGTCCCTGCAATGGACCTCAGCAAAGAAGATCAAGGCCTGGAGTATTCAATACTTGGCAACCTCGGTGGTTTCGCTTCTCAATCCTGCTCGCACTGAGGCCTATGGTACTGGTCCACAGGTGCGGCAGCAGGAACGCAGATATGCGCTTTATGGGGTGACGGCGCTAACACTGCTCGCACTTCTCGTGCACGGATATCATCCCTTTGCCGAAGACGGTGGGCTCTATCTAGCGGGTATTAAACGGGTGTTAGAGCCAGCGATGTATCCGCGCGAATCAGGATTTGTCCTGGGACATCTTCGCTTTTCTATCTTCGCTCCCGCTGTGGCATCCGTGATACGGATAACCGGCGTGAGGCTGGAAATCGTACTGTTGCTGATCTATGTTGCCAGCATCTGGATGACATTGTGGGCGGGGTGGTTACTGGCGGAGCGATGCTTTCAAGGCAAAGCACGCCTGGGCGCTGTTGCCTTGCTGGCGACCTGGTTCACCATGCCGATCGCCGGGACATCTCTGATGCTGATGGATCCTTATGTAACGGCACGAAGCATTTCGACGCCCTGCATTATGCTGGCTCTCGTTTTTGCACTCGATTTTCTTTTGCACTGGCAGCGGATGGGCGAGCCGGACCGATGGGCTCTGGTAAAAATGAGCCTCATATTATTTTTTGCGGGTTTAATGCACCCGTTGATGGCTGCGTATGGCTTCGGCTGCATCGTGGCTATGGGGACTGCCATGACGAGCCGCCGAAGAAACTGGCTCATTGCAGCAATGGCGCTCTGCATCTCTGCAATTACAGTCGCTGCGATCCTACAGAAGGTGGGGCAGCCAGAGAGCAGCGACTATAGACAGGTCGCCATGTCGCGCTACTACTGGTTTCTTAGCCGGTGGCACTGGTATGAATGGATGGGTTTGGCAGGACCCCTGGGGATTCTAGGCTTCGCCGCCTTCACCCGTCAGAGATGGAAGAACGAGAGTGCGAAAGTTGTTTTAGCTCGAATGTGCATCGCAGCCGGTACCGCAGCGGTGTGTGTAGCGCTCATCTTTGCAAGGCCAGGAGCAACGAATCTGCTTGTAGCGCGCCTGCAGCCGTTGCGGGTCTTTCAGACAATCTACATCGTTATGATCCTGTTCGTCGGAGCACAACTCGCCACATGGCTGGGAAGCCGGAAGGTGTGGTGGGGCGCAACGTTTGCGGTACTGGCGACAATCATGTTCATGGCCGAACGCAAGACGTTTCCCGATTCTGCCCATATTGAATTGCCTTCAGAACGGCAGAGCAACTCATGGGTTCAGGCTTTCGAGTGGATACGCGCCAACACTCCCAAAGACGCCTTGTTTGCCCTCGATGCAGATTACATTACCAAGCCAGGCGAAGATGCGCAGTGCTTCCGTGCAATCGCTGAGCGCAGCGCCCTGCCAGATTATTCAAAAGATGGAGGCGAAGCAGCTATTACGCCCTCACTCACGGAAGACTGGAAGATTGGACAGGCACTCCAAACAAAACTAAGCGAACGCAGCGACAGGGAAAGGATTGCTTCCCTACGACCGGCAGGGGTGAATTGGATGGTGCTCGCACGAGGCGCGGTTACATCGTTTCCATGTGACTACGCAAATAGCGCAGTGAAGGTATGCCATCTGCCGACGGGAAATTCTCACACTTTGTCGCCGTATCTTGAAGCAAGCCGGTAGATCCTGCCTCCGGCATCAAGCCATTTGCACGGATAAATGTGCTAACTTGAATATGTGGTTTGAGAGCGTAGCTCAGTTGGTAGAGCATCGCCCTTTTAAGGCGTTGGTCCTGGGTTCGAGCCCCAGCGCTCTCACCATTTCCTCCATCAAGGTGCTATTTAGAATTTCTCATCGTCACGATTGAGAAGACGCAAACGTCTGCTCAACTCCCTGCTCGAGCGTAGTGAAGGGATCGCTGTAGCCCGCCGCCCGGAGCCCCTGAACGTCGGCCTCGGTAAAGTGCTGGTACCGATTCTTCAGATCCCCTGGAAACGGGATGTATTCAACCTTGCATGGTCCGTGGACACGCATAAGAGCTTCTGCAACCGCCTTGAAGGTGCGGGCTTCGCCAGTACCGGCATTTACGACTGCCCGCACGTCTACAGCGGTACTCTGGTCTGGCAAAAGCCCAGAAAAAAACATATTGATGCGCGCAAGGTCGTCTACAAAGACAAAGTCGCGACGCTGCTCTCCATCGACATAGCCCCCGGAGCCTTCGAACATACGAATCGTGCCGGTGTCTTTGAGCTGCTTCGTGAAGTGATGCATCACGCTCGCCATACGGCCCTTGTGCTGTTCGCGCTGGCCATAAACGTTGAAGTAGCGAAGTCCAACCACGGTGCTCCTGATCTCGGGCATAAGCCGGCGAACATAGTTGTCAAAGACCAGCTTGGAGTAACCGTACACATTCAGAGGTTTCTCGTTCGCAGGAACCTCGGTAAAACTGGTGCTAGCCCCATAGACGGCGGCAGTCGAAGCATAGACAAAGGGAATCTTGTGCTCGAGAGCGAAGTGAAGAAGCTCCTTAGAGTATGTGAAGTTGTTGTCCATCATGTATTGGCCATCGTCTTCGAGCGTATTCGAGCAGGCGCCCTGATGGAGAATCGCGCGAATCTTCGCACCGGCGATCGACCCTGCCTTCACGGCTTCGCGAAACTCCCTCTTATCCATGAAATCGGCGAACTCTGCGCCTGCAAGGTTGAGGAATTTCGGGCCACTCAGATTTGGGGCAGGGGCTAGGTTGTCGACGACAAGAATGTCCTTATGGCCGGCCCGATTGAGCTCGTGGACAAGATTGCTTCCGATAAACCCTGCGCCGCCGGTGACAATAATCAATTTTCCTTCTCCTGTGTCGCGATCAATTTTCTGACAATGTTTGTAGTTGAGAACCCTTCGACCGTGGGGACGATCTCCACCCGGCCCCCGAAGGCAAGAACCTCTTCGTGGCCTACGACAGTTTCAATCGTATAATCGCCTCCCTTGACCAGCACATTGGGCTGAAGGGCACGAATGAGCTCGAGGGGAGTGTCCTCCTCAAAAAGGACTACGGCATCGACTGATGCGAGAGCTGCCATAACTCTCGCGCGCTCCCGTTCACCGACGATAGGACGAGTAGGGCCCTTGAGGCGGCAGACGGAGGCATCCGCATTGAGCCCGAGCACCAGCTTCGTGCCGAAACGGCGACAGTCTTCAAGCAGGGTTATATGGCCGACGTGAAGCAGATCGAAACAGCCATTAGTGAAGACGATCGTCTCACCTGAGGCGCGCCATTCCGCAACACGCCTGGACACACGGTCGCGATCCAGAATCTTGTCGCCGGCGGTAAGATTCGTGCTCGGCGTCAGTGCCGCAATCAGTTCATGTTGCGCAATCGGAACCGTACCCATCTTGCCGACGACAATTCCCGCAGCCAGGTTGGCAAGGTCGATCGCGGTCTCGATCTTGAGGCCACCGGCGAGACTTGCGGCGATGGTGGCGATCACGGTGTCGCCTGCGCCTGAGACATCGAAGACCTCTCGCGCACGCGCCGGAGAGTGATACCGGCGCTCCGGCCATAACACGCCGATTCCCTTCTCGCTCATCGTTACGGTGAGGAATTGAAGATCATGCTGGGCAACCTGCTGCTGTCCTGCATTCAGCAAAGCATCGGTCTGATGCCAGGGAATCCCCGTTGCCAGCGAGAGTTCGCCGAGGTTAGGACAGACCGACGTTGCCCCGGAATATTTGCTGAGATCAGGTGTCTTGGGATCCGCAAGCACGGGGACACCCCTCTCGCGTGCGACGCGGATGACGGATTCACACAGCTCGCGTGAAAGTGCTCCCTTGGCGTAGTCCGACAGCACTACAGCATGGACCTTGTCGACCAGCGATGTTGCGCGCTCGATAAGGCGATTCATCTCCACCGCGGGTGGAGTATCACGGCTTTCTATGTCCAACCGCAGAAGCTGCTGATTTCTTCCGACGATTCGAGTCTTCGAGATGGTAGGCAGCGAGCTTGAAACGACTCCTACCGTGTCCACACCTACACGTTCAAGTATGGTCTGCAATTCGCCCTGCTCGGTATCGGATCCCCAGAAGCCGGAGAGAACGGCATGACAGCCAAGACCTGCGAGATTCATGGCTACGTTGGCGGCACCTCCTGCACGCTCATAACGCTGAGCGTGGCGAAGCACTGGTACGGGAGCCTCGGGAGAGATACGCTCCACCTCCCCATGGATATACCGATCGAGCATAATATCGCCCACGACCAGGACTTTGAGCTGAGAAAACCCACCTTCGAGAAGGTTAAGAATGGAATGAAGTTCCGGCAACATGCTGTAAGTGTCGACTCCTTCTTGTCCATCATCGCATCTCTGTACGAGAGATGCGTGAATACAACGATTGAGGTAGACGTTCGTTCAACCTAGAATGGAGCGCACCTGCTCGACTACTTCGTCAACCGTAATCGATGTAAGGCAACGCTTCTTCTCGATAACGCACGTCTCCAAACCACACCCCCAACATTCGACCTTGTGATAAATCACACGATGCTGGCGGCCATAGGGAAACCATACATAGGGCTTATTGCGTGCCCCGAAGATTCCAACGCAGGGCGTCTGCACAGCAGCAGCGAGATGCATAGGGCCGCTATCATGGCCGATAAAGACCCGGGCCCGTCGAAAAACCGCTCCACTTTCGCGAGGATTCAAGCGACCGCAGAGATTCACAACCGATCCGCCTCCTGCCTGACGCCATCCTTCCGCAATGAACTCGCTGGTCTCGCTCTCGACAGGGGCACCATTGAGAACGAGGGAATAATCGGGATAGAGCGTCGCCAGCCTGCCAAGAAGTGCGCGCCAGTTCTCGTGGCCCCAATCATTGGCTTGTATCTTCGTCCCAACGCTGACCGCGATAAATGGTCTGGAAGCGAGCGGCCCAAGAGCCTCGTCAGCATGAGACTGCTCCTCCGCCGTGAGATGCAGGTCCCAGCTCGCGGGGTCTTCCAGATGGGCATCTCCCAATGAGGCGATATTGCGTGTCAAACGGGCTGCTTCAGCCTCGAAGGATTGAGTTGAATCATTCCATAGGTGCTGCTGCATCGCTTCGGTGACAGGGATGCCTACAATCTGGCGAATTCCACACAATCGAAAAAACTTCTGGTCTCGTTGCGCGGAGACTGCGCCGCGAGCTGAGCCGAGGTAGACAAGAACATCGGGGCGCCAGCGAAAAAGCGTCCACCACAGGCGAACGAGACTTCCCAGACTGCGTATTCCCACTCCATAGCTGAAATAACCGTCGACTAGACCTGTGTGCTCGAGAACGGCTGCGACAGGCGCCGCTTTGGCATTCACGGGCAGATTCGTCAACATACGCCGCTCGGCTTTAGGAAACTTCCGCGCAACCAGATGCAGCGCGGGGAGTGCCACCAAGGTGTCTCCAAGACTGCCAAGTCGGTAAATAAGCACGCGGCGGGCGGAACTCTGATTTTCGCTCGTCAAGTCTGGGGTCATGTTTCATCTACTAGTCTGCGGGTTCCCGTCATTCCCTGCAAGAGCCAGGAGCTGCGAACTGGTAAAGTCTATCCGTGGAACTTCCGGATTATCAGATGCTTAATGCTTTCTTTATCCCTCAGATACACGACGAGACCACACAATTCTGGCATATGCCGGGCTCTGGACAGAATCCTGATCCTGACCTTAAGGAAATCGATTCCCTGATCCGTGCGCAACACCGAGCCAACTTCGATCTCTGGCATCAGGAAGATAAAGCTCGTGATCCCGAGGCAACGGACCATGAAATCGCAAACGTAAAGCGCTCGATTGATCGCCTGAACCAACGCCGCAACGATCTCGTGGAGCAGATCGATGCAAAACTTCTCGCAAACTACGAAGACGCTGTAAGGTCACATCCTGATGCCCCGCTTCACTCTGAAACGCCGGGAATGATGATCGACCGTCTTTCTATTCTTGCTCTCAAGATCTTTCATACCCGCGAAGAATCCATCCGGGAATCCGCGACAGAGGAGCATCGGGATCGTAATCGCGAACGACTCGCTCTTCTCGAGGAACAACGGGACGACTTGTCCCGAGCCCTGGACGCTCTTTTCAAAGACTTGGCCGAAGGTCGCCGACGTTTTAAACTTTATCGGCAGATGAAGATGTATAACGACCCGGACCTGAATCCAGCAATTTATAAACGCAAGGTATGAGAGATTCTTCTCGTTGGCAACAGGCCTTCTTACGGCAGGGTAACCCGATCAGGTAGTTGACCTCGAGGCTGTGGCTGCGTATAAATCCGAGACTGGAATAAATAGAAATCAGTTAGCCGCTACAATAGCAGACTGAGGAGTGCGCCCCACAGGCAAGACGAACAAAACCATGGCAAAGACCGCAATTGCTTCCAAGCGCTCTACCCGCACCCTTGCTGGTGCGGTCTCTCCGGCAGACGATCCAGCGCAGGCACAAGTTCTCGCAAGCTACGAGGCTGCCGTCCGGCTGATGCAGGAAGGCAAATTCGAAAAAGCCCGCTCATCGTTTGAGAAACTCCTTGCAGCAGGAGCCGGAAATCTGTCCGACCGCATCCGGATGTACATCAGTGCATCGACGACACAGCTCTCTCGAGAAAAAGCCAGCTTCACCAACCATGAGGAGCATTACGATTACGCCGTCTCCCTGCTCAATGACGGTCACTATGAGGACGCGAAAGAACAGTTCCAGGAGATCCTGAAGCAGAAAGCGGATGCAGATTACGCCTTTTACGGACTCGCCGTGCTCGCTTCGATGACCGGGGATTCGCACACGTGTCTCGAACACCTGACGGAGGCGATTCGCCGGAATCCACGCAACCGGATTCAGGCGCGCGCAGACTCTGACTTTCAGGACATGGCTGACGATCCTCGATTTACAGAACTTCTCTATCCCGAGATCTAGCCGTCTCTGATCTGCCAACACCCCTGCGTTTGGCTCGCTGCTTCCTCCGGTACCATGGAAGCAGCGCAACGCAGCGACGAGGTGTTCGTGAGTTTGCTTAAACCAAATAGTCCCATCGAACGACCGCTTCGCGTGGTCGCCATCGGTGGCGGGACGGGGCTGTCGACGCTCTTGCGTGGGCTGAAACAGTATGTTCCCGTCCAGGACAGACGCAGACGCTCACGCATGGAGACAGCCGTTACTGCCCCATCTGGAACCTCTTCTCATCTGATCGGCGAATTGACCGCAGTGGTGACGGTTACAGATGATGGCGGTTCCTCCGGACGCCTCCGGGAAGATCTCAATATGCTGCCACCCGGTGATATTCGAAACTGCATGGTGGCGCTTTCCGAGGACGAGTACCTGCTTTCGCGCTTGTTCAAATATCGCTTCAACCAGGGAGAACTGGACGGCCACAACTTCGGCAACCTCTTTCTGGCGGCACTTAGTCATGTGACCGGAGACTTCGCCCAGGCTGTCCAAACCTCATCCCAGATTCTTGCCATACGCGGCCGCATATTCCCCGCCACCACTGAAAATGTAACTCTCGCTGCCCAGATGGACGATGGCTCTACAGTGAGCGGTGAGACGAACATCACGCGAAGCAAAAAAAATATCGTAGAGCTGAACCTCATTCCGGCCGAGGTCCATCCCTTGCCCGAGACCCTGGAGGCTATCGCAAACGCCGACCTAATCACCCTCGGTCCCGGTTCGCTCTATACCTCCCTGATCACGAACCTGCTGGTTCAAGGCATACCGGAAGCCATTGCCGCCTCCAAAGCAACGCGCGTTCTTCTCTGCAATCTCATGACACAGGCAAATGAATCCCTGGGACTTACGGCATCGCAACACATCGAGAAGATTCTGAGTCACGCTGGCAACGCCGAAAAGCTCTTCGATTACGCCCTGATCAATACCGCCCCCATATCACCCAATACCCTGGAGAAATATGCGCGAGAGGGACAGGAGCCTATTGTGAGCGATCTGGATCGCATCCGGCAGCTTGGGGTCGAACCGGTGACCGGTAATTTTCTCCACGAAGGCGAGGTCCTGCGCCACGATTATGACCTCGTAGCGAAAACCCTGCTGGAGCTATGCCTCACCCGGTCTGCAGCAGCGCAGCATGCATGATCGGAGCGTATGCAGACCACGGTAGTGGATACTCCCATTCTCGACGGCAAGTGGGTCCGACTGGAACCGCTCTCGCGTAATCATCTCTCCGGCCTTGAAGAGATTGCCTTCGAGGAGAAAATCTGGCGGTACATGCTTACCCGAGTCAGCAATCGAAGCGAGCTTGAGGGGTGGATGGAATCCGCCCTTGCAGCAAATGGTAACGGCCACATTGTCTGGGCAACCATTTTGAAAGCTGAAAACCGCATCGTGGGATCGACCCGGTTGATCGAGCTTGACATGCGTCACCGCACGGCAGAGATCGGCCACACATGGATCTCGCCTCGCTGGCACGGCGCAAGCGTAAATCCTGAGGCCAAGCAACTGCAGCTTCGCTATGCTTTCGAAGAGCTGGGCTTAAATCGCGTCGCCTTCAAGACCCACCATGAAAACCTCCAATCGCAGGCAGCGGTCCGCAAACTCGGCGCAGTCTACGAGGGAACATTCCGCAATCACAATGTCATGCCGGATGGGTCGTTACGTCACAGTGTCTGGTTTTCGATTACGCGGGAAGAATGGCCGCAGGTGCGATCTCGACTAGAGGAGCGTCTGCGGGTAGATCAACCGTCCTCTTAAGCTGGCCGCATGCGGCATAGATATCTCGTCCACGTGGGCGGCGAATGTAAGCAGGCATTCCTGCATCGATCAGCATCTTCTGGAAGACCGCGACGTCCTCCGGCTTCGGCTGCGTATAAGCGATCCCGGGGCCGGGATTCCAGACGATCAGGTTCACCTTAGCCCTCATGCTCTTCAGTAGCTCTAATACCTCGCGGGCATGTTCAGGCTGATCGTTGACGCCGCCCAGCAGAACGTACTCAAATGTGACCCACTCGCGCTTCCCTAGAGGAATCGTCTTCACCGCCTCAAGAAGCTGCCCAATATTCCATTTGCGCGTGATCGGCATCACCTGCTCCCGCACGTCGTCGTTGGAGGCATTGAGGCTGAGAGCTAGCTTGGGTCTGAGAGGCTCCTGTGCAAATTTCCTTATAGCGGGCTCAATCCCACTGGTCGAAACCGTCATGCGCGATTCAGGGATGCCGATCTGCTTCACAAGCAGTTCGACGCTACGAATGAACTCGTCATAGTTCAGAAAGGGCTCCCCCATTCCCATGAAGACGAGGTTGATCCTGTCCTTGCCTATCTTGATGCCATGCCGGTTCAGTACCGCCACAACCTGGCCAGCGATCTCTCCCGCAGTCAGGTTCCGCTTGATTCCCAGCTTTGCTGTCAGACAGAACTGACAGTTCACGGCGCATCCTACCTGGCTCGAGATGCAGATCGTTGCGCGCCGATAGCCGCTCTCCGCCAGCGCACCCATGTTGCGACGATCTTGTCTGTGCAGCTGCTGACTGGACAGCGCAGAAAACTCCGAGAGGTTGCCCTCCAGCCCATCAGCAGCCTCTTCCTCAAGCGAGGCATCGCTTCCATCTCCGCGCTCACCACCATCGCCATCGGGCATCCAGACTGTCTCTACGGTTTCTCCGTCCGCCAGGCGCATCAGGTAACGCTCCGTGCCGTCCACAGACCTCGCTGTTTGGACGATCTCAGGCAGGCCTACCGTGTATCCCGCCTGCGTTAACCCATCTCTCAGTTCGTGCGGCAGGACTGTAATCTCATCTATAGAGCTAACTCGTTGACGATAAATAGCTTCCGAGATCTGCCGCGCTCGGTAGTTTTTATGGCCGAAGCCTTCCATCAGGACAGTGAGCTCCTCCGGGAGGTGGCCGAAAAGCGGTCCTCCCGAGGCCTTTACACCCAGCGGCAATGCCTTTGTTTTGTTCAATATAGGGGTCACAACTTCAAGCGATCTCCTTGCCTTTCTATAGTTTACGCCCAATCCTCCGCTATGAAACAATAGAGACATGGCAGCAACCACTCTGATTGAAGATATCCGCCTTACCCCGCGTGTCCCCCGAAGTATTCGCAAGACAGTCCTCTCCAACGGCCTTACGGTACTGACGGAGAGCATGCCGCATCTCCGTAGCGTCTCCATGGGGGCATGGATCGGCTCAGGCTCTCGTGACGAAGCTCCTGAGATCAATGGACTCTCCCATTTTCTGGAACACATGGTCTTCAAGGGAACCACCACGCGTTCGGCTCGGCAGATCGCGCGCGAGGTAGACACGATCGGCGGCAATCTTGACGCCTTTACCGGCAAGGAGACCGTCTGCTTCAACATCAAGGTACTCGACGAGCATGTAGGCCCGGCTCTCGACGTGCTCTCAGATCTGGTACTGCACCCTACCTTCACCCCAGAAGATCTGGACCGCGAAAAGGGCGTCATTCTCGAAGAGATCAAAATCGACGAAGACAATCCTGACTACCTCGTCAACGAGATGTTTACCCAGAACTTCTGGAAGGGCGATGCTCTTGGCCGGCCGATCCTCGGAACCAAGAAGACCGTCTCCAGCTTCGATCAAACGACACTGTTTGACTTCTATCGCGATCGCTTTACTCCGCGAAACATCGTCTTTTCGGCAGCGGGAAATCTGGAGCATGAGAGCTTCGTCGCCGAGGTCGAGCGGCGCTTCGTCTCGCTGGCTCCAGGAGCAAGCCACACCTTTCCCCATCGCGAAACACCATCATCGAACCCGCACATCACCTTGAAGAACAAAAAGTCGCTTGAGCAGGTGCAATTGTGCCTCGGAGTTCCTGCTCCGGCCGTAAGCCACCCCGATCGCTACGGCATTTATCTTTTGAACAGCATCCTTGGAGGCGGGATGAGCTCCCGGCTCTTCCAGACCATCCGTGAAGATCGCGGCCTGGCTTACTCCATCTTCTCGGAGATGAGCCCTTTCCGGGATACCGGATCGCTCTGCATCTACGCCGGAGTTGCCGTCGATAAGACCATGCAAACCATTGAGCTCACAATGCGTGAATTGAGCCGTCTGAAGCAGGAGGCAGTGAGTGAAGCCGAGCTTGGTCGCGCCAGGGATCAATTGAAGAGCAACATGGTGATGGGATTAGAGAGTGGCTCCAGCCGGATGGCTAACCTCGCACGACAGCAGATGTACTTCGGTCGCTTTTTTGGAGTGGAAGAGATCACTCGCGAGATCGAAGCCGTCACGCCAGACGACATTCAGCGGCTTGCCCGGGAGCTCTTCCGGCCCGAGGCTATGGCCATCGCCCTGCTTGGGAACCTTGGCGAGATGAAGGTAGAGCGCGGTGACCTCGTATGCTGATAGAGTTTTGAGGTTGGCATTACCATGGCATACGAAGCAGCGAGGAACAGGATGAAGGCAGAGCACCGGCTACGCGTTGAGCAGAACCAAGAGGAAGTCATTAGGGAGAAAGAAGAGGGGTTTACCCTGATCGAACTCCTCATCGTCATGTCGGTCATGTTGATCCTGATGACGCTGGCGGTTCCCCAGATGTTGAAGTTGACCAAGCAAGCGCACGAGACCTCGGCCATTCAGTCGGTTCGAACCATCGTACAGGCGCAACTACAGTACAACTCGATGTATCCAGGCAATGGATTCTCATGCTCGCTGCCTCAGTTGGGTGGCGACCCGAAATCCGGTGCTCCATCGGCTCAAGCGGCACAACTGATTGATGTAGGTCTCGCCACTGGCAATAAGGCTGGTTACACGTTTTCTATCACCAACTGCAACAAGGTGACGGTGAATAATCAGGACATGTACACCTCCTACCAGGTAACGGCTGTCCCGAACTCAGTCGGTAAATCGGGCGATCGCGGTTTCTGCTCCGACGAGAACAACCGCATCACCTTCGATCCAACGGGCGGAACGAACTGCACTCAGCCCATCCAGTAATGCTGAAACGAATTCTGATTCTGGCCATAATGCTTGCTGCGCCTGGAATCACCGTTGCGCAGGATACGGATGCGCTGCTCAATCGCGTGGACCAGCACTACAACCGTCTCACCTCCCTGCGAGCGCGCTATACCGAGCATTACGCAGGCATGGGGCTCGACCGTACTGAGTCCGGGACCCTGTTGCTGAAGAAGCCTGGCCGTATGCGCTGGAGCTACGACCAGCCCGAGGGCAAGCTCTTTGTCCTCGACGGCAAATTCGCCTGGTTCTATAACCCGGGAGACGCTCAGGTACAGCGTCTGCCTGCAAAGCAGCTTGACGATCTTCGCAGTCCACTGCGTTTTCTCCTTGGCCATACTCAACTAAAGAAAGAGCTTGTCAAGTTGACCGTGACCGGGGATACGCATGGCATTCATATTTCGGGAATTCCAAGAGGGATGGAACAGCGTATCCAGCGCCTTACGCTGGACGTTACTCCTGATGGGGAGATCCAGCACATGAAGCTTGAAGAGATCGATGGCGCAATCACCGAGTTTGCTTTCACGCAAGTGCAGGAGAATGTGCCGACGCGCGAAGCCGACTTCGTCTTCTCTCCTCCCGACGGTGTGACCGTCGTAGATGCTCTTCCTCCTGTCTAATTCCAGCAGTTTCATCTGATTGTCATGGGGAACCCTGACCATAAACCTTATGCACTTTTTCCTGTGCATAAGAGAGTAGACTTTAAGAAACGAAGAAGATACCGTCGCGCGTGACCGCAGGCCGCGCAGAAATGCAGATTTCAATGTCGACAATCATTTCGAATACGCTTTCCACCGAAGAGTTCTTCACCGCTGTTCACTCCCTCCATCCCAGAGTCGCGGTATTTGATTGCGATGGAACCCTCTGGTCCGGGGATGCCGGCTCCTCGTTCATGAAATGGTCTATCGAAACTGGACTGGTCTCACGTGAGGCCGCGGACTGGATCGATTCCCGATATCGCGCCTACTACCGCAATGAAGTCTCCGAGATCGCGATGTGCGGCGAAATGGTTCAGCTCTATCAGGGCCTGCGTGAAGATGAGCTTCGTCGTGCAGCCCGCGAGTTTTTCACAACTCGCATCGAACGCAACATCTTTCCCGAGATGCTCAATCTGGTGAACGAACTGCGTTCCAACGGGACCGAGATTTGGGCTGTAAGCTCCACGAATGACTGGGTCATTGAAGAAGGCGTACAGCGCTTCGCCATTCCTGCGGAACGTGTGCTGTCTGCGCGGGTAGAGGTAAGAAACGGAATCATCTCCGACACTCTGCTTGATATCCCCACAGATGCGGGCAAGGTCGCTTCCCTCAATCGTATGGGCATCACCGCACCGGATGCGGTCTTCGGAAACTCCGTCCACGATGCTGCGATGCTCGCAATCGCACGTCGGGCATTTCCTGTCAATCCGACCACAGGCCTCCTCGAGCGCAGCGCCCAGGAGGGCTGGCCTGTTTACTATCCCGCGTCTGTGGCGGCCGGCTAAGGATTATTCGGGCGCATTCATGCGCGAGTTGGCGTCTAATACTAAGAAGACAGGTGAAAGAGCCGATTCGCAAATTGAGAGAACAGATTGACAGCGCCGCCGCACAAAGACCGGTACGGTTTGTGGTGGCTGCGCTGATTCTCCGCGATACCGACTCAGGGGTTGAAGTACTGATTTGCCAGCGCAAGCCCGATCAGCCGATGAGCCTCAAATGGGAGTTCCCCGGAGGCAAGATTGAGCTTGGCGAGACCGCTGAAGGCGCTCTGGAGCGCGAACTCAACGAAGAGCTAGGGATTACCGCCACAATCGGCAAACGCATTGCCGGTGTTCGCCACAAATACCGCAACGGTGGAACGATCGATCTTCAGTTCTTTGTCGTGCGCGAATTCACAGGAACCCTCGAAAACCGCATATTCAATGATATGCGCTGGTCTCCGCTTGAGCGGCTACCCGAATTCGACTTCTTGGCCGCCGACCTTGGTCTGATCCGCGATCTCTCCGAAGGCAAGCTTCTCTAGCTTCCTCCACGTATTCCATTCCACATCAGCACCAGCGACAAGCATGTGACGATGATCGCCGTAAGCCACGCCACGATGTTGAACCAGCGTGAGTTCGTGTACTTTCCCATCAGCTCATGCTTGTTGATCAGTCGCAGCATGAAAATCAGTACCACTGGCAACAGGATGCCATTGAGCACCTGGGAGCCGATGATGACCTGGATCAAAGGAAAGTTCGGAATCAACACCACCGCCGCGCCAAGCGCCAGCAACAGCGTGTAGAACCAATAGAAAAATCGCGCTTCTTTGAATCCCTTATCGAGGCCGCTCTCCAACCCCAACCCCTCACATACCGTATAAGCCGTCGAGAGCGGCAGGATGCAGGCTGCGAAGAGTGAAGCATTGAAGAGCCCCGCCGCGAACAGAATGAAAGCATACTGCCCCGCCAGCGGTTTCATGGCATCGGCGGCATCTGAAGCCTCGGTGATATTGCGCATTCCATGGGTATAGAGCGTGGCTGCACAGGCAACGATAATGAACCACGCCACAACATCCGTGAAGATAGAGCCAACAATCACATCGAGACGCGAGTCTTTATACTGGCGAACCTCGATTCCCTTCTCCACGATCGAAGATTGCAGATAAAACTGCATCCAGGGAGTGATCGTCGTGCCGATAATGCCGATCGTCATATAGACGTAGTTCCGGTCGTGCCAGACATTCCGGCCCGGAAATTTCACCGTTTGCACCAGGGCTTCGTGCCAGTTCGGGCTGCTGAGCACGCCCGTGAAGATATACGCGATATAGACCACACTGGCGACAAGAAAAACCTTTTCGACGCTCTTGTAATCGCCTTTGACGATCAGAATCCATACGATAAAGGCGCAGAGCGGCACACTAACATACTTGCTGACGTGGAAGAGTTGCATGCTTCCCGCAATGCCGGAAAACTCCGCCATAACATTTCCGAAATTCACGATCACCAGCAGGATCATGACAAAAAATGTGACTCGCAGGCCAAATTCCTCACGGATCAGGTCGCTCAACCCTTTTCCCGTAACGACCCCCATTCTGGCGCACATCTCCTGGACAACGATCAGAGCCAGCGTGATCGGGATCATCGTCCACAGCAGCTTGTAGCCATACTGTGCACCAGCCTGCGAATACGTCAGGATTCCGCCGGAGTCGTTGTCTACATTGGCAGTGATGAAGCCGGGGCCGAGAACGGCGAACAGTAACATCAGCCGGTTTCTCCATCTACGCCACAGTGTCATCGAAGCCCCTTAAGTCACGAGAGAGGACAGTATTTGGATGACCTACTTTTTAGGCCAGCCTTGAATTGTGCAGTGAACTGGGTGGAGCACCCGTCTATCTTTTAGAGTATCCCGTTATTCCGTTGAAGAACGCGAACTCTTCAATTATTCGATGCCCAGGCGCCTCCAGATCGAATCGACCCGCGCCTTCACCTCCGGGTCCATCTCCAGCATCGGCGGCCAGGGGCGATCAAAGCCCTCCGCCTTCCACTTCCGTGTAGCATCGATTCCCATCTTGCTGCCATAGTTCGGCAGACGGCTGGCATGGTCCAGGGAATCAACCGGCCCCAGCGTGAACTGGATATCTCGTTCAGGATCGATATTGTTGGTCGTCCTCAGCACGACCTCGGGGATATCGTGCACATCGCAGTCTTCATCGACGACAATGATGCACTTGGTAAACATCGCCTGCCCCATTGCCCAGATGCCGTTCATCACCTTGCGTGCATGCCCGGCATAGGACTTGCGGATCGAAACGATCATCAGGTTGTGGAAGACACCCTCCGGAGGCAGGTTCACGTCGCGGATCTCCGGAAGAGTAAGCTGCATCAGCGGCAGGAAGATTCTCTCCACCGCCTTCCCCATCCAGGCATCTTCCATCGGGGGCTTGCCGACGATAGTCGCCGCGTAGACCGGATCTCGATTTTACACTATACAGGTGACATGAAATACCGGGTAGTCGTCCTGCATGGTGTAAAAGCCTGTGTGGTCGCCGAAAGGGCCCTCTGTCCGGAGCTCGCCAAGTTCAACATAGCCCTCGAGAATGTACTCCGCATTCGCAGGCACCTCGAGATCGACGGTCTCAGCCTTGACCAGTTCAACAGGCTTCTGCCGCAAAAATCCCGCGATGATGTACTCCTCCACATCTGGCGGCGCAGGAACGATTGCGCTGAAGGTGGTCGCCGGGTCGGTTCCTATGGCGACAGCAACCTCCATTCGCTCACTGCGAATCTTTCCGAGCGTAACCTGGGAGATCGTCTCCAGGGATGACGCCATGGTCGTTCCCCCTGCAGTCAGAGCCATCAGGTCAACGCCGGTGGCTACATCTCCGGACGCCGCACGCAGACGCTCGCGCATGTGCTCTGCGGCTACCTTTTGACGCTGCCAGTGCATACCGGTGGTGCGGCTGTCATAAACCTGCATCCGGTACATCCCTACGTTGCGTTTCCCCGTTTTGGGATCACGTGTAATTACACAGGGCAAAGTAATGAAGCGGCCGCCATCATGAGGCCACGTTTTGAGCACCGGAATCCGATTAAGATCGACATCGGCCCCACGCAGAATCACCTGCTTGCAAGCCGCGTCCTTGGCGGAGACAAGCTTCGGGAAAAAAGCGCCGACCTCGGCCAGCTTTGGCAGCATCTTCAGTTTGTCAACAAATCCAACCGGCGTCTCAGGCTTCAGCAGGATTCGGATACGGTCGGCAATAGCATCCAGCGACTCCGTTTCAAGCGCCAGCTTCATCCGGCGCTCACTTCCAAACTGATTCATCAGCACGCGAGCGCCGGAATATCCCTTGACATTCTCAAACAGCAGCGCCGGCCCCCCAGCCTCTGCAGTGCCGCGGCCCATCTTGGCTGCACGATCCGCGATCTCGGCCATCTCCAGAAGAGGATCAACTTCTACCGTAATTCGTTTCAGCTCTCCTGCTTTATGCAGCGTGTTGATCCATTCGCGCAGATCGTTATAAGCCAATTCCCTCTCCTACCGCATCCGGATGCGGTCCGCTGTCTATGGTAACGGGTCGTGAGTCGAGGGGAAACCCTGCACGGAAATGGAAGTCAGAGCTTCACAAAGATCTTCTTTTGCCACAGAATCCAATTCGGAATAAAACACACCAGAACGAACGCAATGGCAAACGCCACAGACGTATTGTTCGTGGAGCCGTGGCTCGCGAAGATATTCCAGTACACCCAGCCCCATCCCGTGAGTGGCTTGCCGTCGGGAGTCACCCCGGCCATGTGAATCAGGGAGAGCGTCTTCTCTACGATAGCCGCCACCACGTATGCAACGATCGCATTCGAGCCAAAGACAAGCCACGGCCATGTAAGCCGCTTACCAAGCTTCGTCTCGTGAAACCGGCGGATATCTATCAGCCAATAACAAACGGCCAGGCCCACCAAAGCACAGCCCGCGGCAAACAGGACATAGGAACTCGTCCAAAGTTTCTTGTTGATCGGAAACCAGATGTTCCACATCAGGCCCGAAGCAATTCCCACGAATCCCGCAAGCAGCAGACCCAAAGCACACTGGGCACGGGTAATTGAGGGCGACTTCCCCCCTGCCCGGCGAAGCCACAAGGCGGAAACTGCGCCCAGCAGTGTCGTTCCAATCGCCGGGATCGTGCTCAGCAGCCCCTCCGGGTCCCGAGTTCCTTCATAAAGTCTGCCGGTGTGGAACGCGCTTTGCGTAAATGCCATGGTGCCACGGTCAATCCAGGCTGCCAGGTTGCGGTCCGGATCGAGCAAGGGAATCTCATGCGTCGGCACTCCGAACCCAGGAACCGGTACAAAGCGCATCAACAGCCAATAACTCACAAGCAACGCCGCCGTAATCGCCAGTAGATTCCGGGCCTTCTGTGTCGTCAAACAGATGAGCGCAGCAATCAGATAGCACAGTGCGATTCTCGGAAGCACACCATAAATACGCAAATGCGAAAACCGGAAATACGGCACCAGATTGATGAGCATGGCGACGACAAAGATCGTCGCTGCCCGCCGCAGCGTATGTAGCGCGAGCTCCCGCCGGCTGGCCCCTCGTTGTAGTCGCGCATGGATCGACAGGATGATAGCAATGCCGACGATGAAGAGAAATGTCGGGAAGACCAGATCCGTAAGAGTCCAGCCATTCCATGCGGCATGTTCCAACTGCGTGTAGACGTGCTTGCTGTCGCCTGCATCGTTGACGAGGATCATGAAGGCTATGGTGATGCCTCGCAGGACATCGACGGAAAGCACGCGCGAAGAAGGCGCAACGACGGTCTTGGACGCTCTTGCCGGATCGGCTAAGGTTGCGGAAAGTTCAGCCATGGTGATCCATGATCGCTCACAAGGGGCCCTCTTGTGCAGTTTTTTTACCGGGAACAAACCCCGCCCCACAGGGGTCTAAGCTTTTACGGACGCATTCCTCGCAAGTGCGCCCCTGAATCCAAGGCGGTTCGGAGGTGTCCATGTTCGAGGAAAATATGATCGAGTCGCAGATTGCGCAACTCTCGGCAACAAAACAATGGACGATGGCAGGATCCATTGCGCTTCAAACTGCGCTGGCGGCAGTTCTGGTTGTCCTTCCCCTGATCCATCCGGAAGGCCTGGCCTTTCATCGAGAAACAGCACTGGTTTTTACGCCTCCGCTGCCACCCCACTCATCGATCCCGGTAGCGCAATCACAACAGGCATCCCCCCAGATGTCGACCGCATTCTCGCCCCCGGCTGCAATGCGCCCGCTCATACACACTTTGATCCCCACCCTTGAACCAGACAATATGAGACCTTCGATGACAGGTCTATCAAGTTCCGCCTTCGGCATGGGAGAGGCGCTCTCCAACGCTCTGACAAACCGCAGCGGCCATGGAACCACGGTCACTGTAGCTTCGCCGCCTGCTCAAACGAAGCCCATGCGAATCTCAGGGGGAATCTCCAACGGAATGTTGGTCGCGCCGATCCATCCCGTATATCCTCCGATCGCGCGTGCGGCAGGAGTCTCCGGAACCGTTGTTGTAGAAGCCATCATCTCCAAGGCCGGAACGATCGAAAGTCTTCATGTCATCAGCGGGCCTGAGATGTTGAGAGCCTCAGCGATGAACGCAATCCGTGTTGCGCGCTATCAACCCTTCCGGTTGAATGGCGAACCTACCGAGGTCCAGACCACCATCACAGTGAACTTCACATTGGACAGTGAACTTCACATTGGGAAGTTCACTTGGCTTAAAGGGCCGGTAAAACCGTCTTCGATTCGGGCTCAGAAGGTGCAGGCGCAATCTCTTCAGGGAGCACCGCGGAAGTGGGCTTATCTACGATGTAGTCGACAAGCGGATAGCCCGCTTCTTTCCATCCATCGAAGCCGCCACGCAGGGGTCGCACCCGGTACACTCCCATCTTGTGAAGTTGCAGCGCAAGTTTGGCGCTGGTCTCCTCGCTGGGGCACGTGCAGTAAAGAACGACATCGCGGTCGCGCGGGATGATCTCGCTGTGTTGCCGGATCTCGTTGGGGCCAATTCGCAGGGCTCCCGGAAGCACACGGGGATCCGGAAGATAGTCCAATGGGTGCCGCAGATCAACGATGAACGGCGGCGTATTTCCCTGCAGCGTTGCCTGATCGATCATGGCTTTCAGCTCTGCCGGCTCCAACCGCAGCTCTCGAACCTGCTGCAGAAACTTCCTCTGCTTCAGGAAGCGATATGCCATCAGGCCGATCACCATCAGGACAAAGATGGCAAAGGCAAAGTGGCCAAGCCAGTGGAAGAACCGCCCGCTCTTCTGCGCGAGGTCGCCGAAAAACCGCCCGGCCAGCAGAAAGGTCTCAGCCCACACGATCGAACCTGCCAAGTCCCACAGAAAGAATCGTGCGTACGGCATTCCGATCTGTCCAGCGATCGGAGGGGCGACCGTGCTCAGGCCAGGGACAAACTTGGAGAACAGCAACGTCGCAGGTCCGCGCCGTGAAAAGTAGCCTTCCGTCTTGCTCACGCAGGTAGATGCCTCGAACGACAGGCGGCACAACAGCTTCAGAACGCTGTTGCCGTATTTGCGTCCGAGCGCGAACCACATGGAGTCCGAGAGCATGCAGGCCGCCAGGACGGCCAGCAGTGCGTAAGAGTGGTGAATCTTATGGGTCGCCGAGAGAGTACCCGCCGTCAGCAGCACCGGAATGCTGGGCACGGGAACGCCAATCTGTTCCACGAGCACCCAGAGGAACAGGATCAGGTAGGCGTAATGAACGAAAAAGGCGAGCGCAATAGGCATAACAAATGGTCCATCTATTTATACGTATGCGGATTGGATGTCCACACGTGTCTTAAAGATACACAGCCCGGCGACGTGAAGGTCGCCGGGCTGTGAAGTTATTAAGGCCAGAGGTTATTTGTCAAGGATCAGCGGCATCTCCACGAGATGCTCACTCAGGAACCACGACTGCAGCTCGTTCGGACGCAGAACGTCGCTCACAACCAGGTCATTGGTACCCTGATCGCCCGCCTTATCGGCGGCTTCGGAGATATCGAGGCAGCTCTGAATAATGAGCTTATGTGCCTCGAGCAGACGCGAAATCTGCACCGGGACCTGCTCCTTGCCGCGCGGCGGTTTCGCAATCTTTGTCATTTCAGCCGCGTCCCCTCCCATCGCGACCGTCACACCGCCCAGCAGTTGAACCCGCTCGGCGATCGTATCGACAATCTCGACCTGCTCGTTGAAGTGCTTATCGAACAAAAGATGCAGCTGGTAGAACGTGGGTCCGGAGACCTGCCAGTGATGTTTCTTGTACATATCGCGGAGCATGATCGAATCCGCCAGCAACTGGTTCAGCTGGGCTACCATCTCCGCTCTTACCTTCGCATCCAGAGCATGCGGCAGGTCCTCGATGACCGTGCCGAACTTCTGTATCTCACGCGCATGCGCGTGCCAATGGGGCGCTGCCGAAGGATCGGCCACGCCAGCTTTCTTTATTGCAACAGCCATCATCCACCTCGTTTGAATACATCTTTTCTTATCAGATGCCGAGGTGGATGAGGCGGTTACCCATTTGTCAATCGTGCTATTTCACCGACACAATCGGCGTAACCGAGTACCCCGGACGAAGCTTATGATCGTTGTTCTCCTGGTCCAGGTTGGTGAAATCGATTCGCACTGGAATGCGCTGAACCACTTTGACATAATTGCCGGTCGCATTTTCCGGTGGGAATAACGAGAGCCGTGAACCCGTCGCTCCACCGATTTGGCGGATGGTGCCGTGGAACTTCTTGCCGCCCAGAGCATCTACCTTGATCACTACTTTTTGACCATCCCGCATGTGCTCGAGCTGGGTTTCCTTGAAGTTGGCTGTTACCCACAGGTTCGTCAGCGGAATGATGGTCAGAAGATCCTGCCCGACCGACAGGTTGGCGCCCACGTTGACATTCTTCTTGTTCACGATTCCGGTCGTCGGGGCGGTGATCTTGGTGTAGCCCAGGTTAAGCTTTGCCTGATCAACCTTTGCCTGTGCCTGCTTGACATCGGCAACAGCAGCATTCGCCTTCGCCTGTTGCGCCCGGATCTGGCTAGGGCCGTTCTTAGAAGCCTCCATCGCCGTCGAGCGAGACTGCGCCAGCTTCTGCTGCGCCTGTCGTACCGCCTCCTGCTGTCCGATCAGGGTGGACTCGGCTTCGAGCACACCAGCACGATTTGCGGCAGCCGCGGCAACCGCCCCGTCAAACTGCTGCTTGGAGATGACGTCCTTCTCAACCAGCGGCTTGTACCGCTCCACATCGAGATTGGTCTTGATCTCATTCGCCTTTGCCTGGTCGACCCGAGCCTGCGCCGCGGCAACCTGCTTCTGCGCCTGGGCCACTGCAGCAAGACCTCCCTGCACGTCAAAGCCAGTGGTATTGATGCTGGTGTTCGACGTGATGGTGGTTATCGGAACATTTACGTTCGCCTGAATCGCGGCGGCCTCGGCGCTGGCAAGGTTCGCCTGTGCCTGCTCGAGCGCGACCTGAAAGTCTTTCGGGTCGATCTCAGCCAGCAGATCTCCGGCTTTGACTTCCTGATTGTCCTCGACATAGACCTTGATGACCTGGCCCGCGATGCGAGAGCTCACCTGGTAGAGGTCGCCGTCCACCTGGGCATCGTCCGTGTCTTCCGTGAAGGTCGAGTGCCAATAGAAGAGGGCAGCGCCGATCACCAGCAGTGTCACTACCGCGATAATGATCAGCTTGCGGCGGGACTTCTTCTCTGGAGATTCGTCTTCCGGCTCCGGCGCGTTGTCCTTATTCGCTTCGTACTTCTTCTCTGCTTGCTCTGGCAAGGTTACTTTCCTCCGAGATAATCTTTGTAGTTTGTCTGCGCCGAGCCCAGGGCACGTGCCAGCGAAAGCTTGGCAATGTTGTGCTGGTAAAGCGCACTGATGTACTGATCGTTCGCCTGCTCGGTCTGCGATTGCGCCTGCGAGACCGGCAGATTGTCCGAAACGCCCGCTTTGAACCTCTGCTGCGCTTCGCTAAGAGCTTCATTTGCCAGCTCGACGTTGGAATGCGTTGCATCCACCAGTTTCGCCGCTGCCTGGATATCCAGGATGGCGTCGCGAACATCCTGATTGACCTGTTGCGCCTGGTCTCCCAGACGGGCACGAGCCTGCTCAAAACCTGCCGCGGCAACCTCGTTCTGTCCGCGCGTCTTGGCAATCTGAAGAATCGGCACCGTGATCTGTCCTGTCGCCGTATAGCTGGAATGCGAGTGGCCCGGCGTCTGGCCAAGGTCACCGAAATCTCCGACGAAACTGGCAACCGGCAGCTGATAGGCCCACGCTGACTTCTTCTGCGCGGCGGCCGCCTTCACCTGTTCATCCGATGCTGCGAGATCCTTGCGGGTCTTGAGAGCCTGATCCACACTCGCCTGGGGATCGACATCGTTGAAGACCGCATAAGGCACCAAGTCGGTCAGACGGTACTCCTGGTCAAGCGGAAGACCTATGACGCGAGCCAAGGCGAGCTTGTCTTTGGCGAGCTCATTTTTGGCTGAAATCAGCGTCTGTTGCTCGTTCTGATAATCAACCTGGGCCCTGAGAGCATCGAGCTTGGGACTGGTACCGGCTTCATGCGCCGCTACCGCCTGATCCAGCGAAACCTTCGAAGTTGCCAGCTCCGCCGTAACTGCTTCCACGCGGGCGTTGTCCGCGATGCAGAGCAGGTAGGAATTTCCGACCGTCAGCACCACCAGGTCGCGGGCATCCGCGGCGGTAAGCTTCGCGGCGGCGAAGTTATGCTTGGCCGCAATGTAATTCTGCAGCGCGGAAAGGTTGAATAGGTTCTGAGTAAGGTAGGCACGGAAGTCAACAACCTGAAAAGGCCCGATGATCGGATTCAACCCCGGGAATTTCAAACCGTAGGCCGCCAGGTTGACCTGCTGGACGTTGATGCTGGCCGCACCCGTTACCGTAGGAAGAAGCGCCTGCAGCTCTTCAAGTCGCTGCCCGTTCGCGTTCCTCTGCGCCGCGCCCTGGAGGATGATTCCAAGGTTGTTCCGCAGGCCGCGTTGAATCGCATCGTCCAGCGACAGATCCATTAGAGTGCCGGTAGATTTTCCCTCAACAAGGCTGCCTTTGAAGGAGTCCTGCGAGACCTGGGCTCCATTCTGTCCGGAGGCGGTGTAGAGCTGCTGCTGGGCGCCGGCGACCGCCGAGCTCTCATATCCGCTGCTGGGTCCTGTTTGCGTCGGTCTCGGCTGGTTGCCCGAGGGAGCTGTCTGCGTCTGTGCCAGCGCGGGGAAGCCGGCGAGCGTAAGCACAGCGATGACGACAGCGCCGCGGAGAAGGCGCGCTACTTCGGTATCGATCGCCACGCTTGCTGCGACCTTCCTTTTGGATTGAACCATAGCTTCGATGTTAATCGTATCTCCGTCTTTTCCAGCCACACTCTTCTATTCAAGTATTCAAGAAGAAGGGTAGCGCCTGGGCCTAGGATTTCTATAGGAATTCTGATGCTTGGCATCGTTTTGGCGGCTCAAAAAAGTTTCGCAGGCGATTGAGGAGCATGGAGTTCGCCTCTCAACCGCATAGAATGGACTTCTTTCCGGAAAAGATTCCGTGAACAAGAGATTTCAGGAGGATCGATGGCAGAGATTGGAGTTGCAGTAATCGGTTTTGGGCTGGCTGGGCGTGTCTTTCACACCTCTTTCGTAAGCGCGGTACCTGGGTTGAAGCTCGAAGCGATCGTGCAACGGCGCGGCGATGAGGCCGCCAAGGCGTATCCGAAGGCGCGCATCCTGCGCTCCGTAGACGAGGCATTCGCCGATCCGGCAGTCTCCCTGATCGTCGTCGGCACCCCTAACGAGACTCACTACGACCTGGCGAAGCGGGCGCTGCTGGCCGGGAAGCATGTCGTGATCGACAAACCCTTCGCGGCGACGAGCGGCCAAGCCAAGGAACTGGCAGAGATTGCTGAAGAGCGCAAGCTGGTGCTGGCTCCTTTCCACAATCGCCGTTGGGACGGCGATTTTCTGACGGTCCGCAAAGTGCTGGAGTCGGGGGAGTTGGGCCGCGTGGCCACGTTTGAATCCCACTTCGACCGCTTTCGTCCCCTGCCCCGTGAGGCGACCTGGAAAGAGGAGGGGAACGACGCCAACGGGATGCTGTTCGACCTGGGACCGCATCTGGTGGATCAGGTTCTGACGCTCTTCGGCGTTCCGCAGGCGATTACGGCGAGCGTTCGGCGCGACCGTGACACGACCGCCATCGAAGATGCCTTCGACATCATGCTGCACTATCCGAAGCTGCAGGCCTTCTGCCGGGCGACCATGCTGGCCGCCGAGCCCGCTCCGCGCTTCCTGATCCACGGAACCAATGGAAGCTTCCGCAAGTACGGCCTCGATCCGCAGGAGCCCGCGCTGGTGGGCGGCGCCACAGTTCCGCCCATGGGCGATGCCCGCGTTTGGCTGGCGGAGCCAGAATCGGCCTGGGGGACGCTTACTATCGCGCCTGACCCTGCCGAACCTGGCGAGCTGAATCGCACCACGGTGAAGACGGAGCTGGGAGACTATCGCGGCTACTATGCGAACGTTCGGGATGCGATCCTTGGCGTCTCGCCCCTGAAGGTCACCCCGGAGGACGCTTATCGTGTGATTCGCCTGCTCGAGATGGCGCGCCAGAGCAGCGCGGAAGGGCGCAGCTTGCCAGTTTCTTTCTGACCCCACTCCCCCTAAATTGTGCAAAGTATTCTTTTTATTGCATTTAGCAGCGGACTTCGAATGCAAAGTCTTGATTCCAGATACCTTACCTGTAAGGTATTTGGAATCATTTACTTATAGCTTATACCTTGACTGTTTGAGGGATAGCCGCGGATTGTTCGCGATCCGTTTTAAGCGTAGCAGAGAAGATCGAACTTATCGGCACTGTTCATCTTCTTATAATTCAGTAATTTGTGCCCTGTAGAGACTTGACACGGCCCTCTGGAGCAGAAGTGCCATGCCATGGGCGAGAACCGGCTGGAAATCTGCTTGATAGATTGGAATCTATGAACGATGTGGTTAAGGTAACGGAGGATCTTCCCGGAGGTTTTCTCTGGGGAGCGGTAAGGGCGGGTATCAAGGCGAGCGGAAACCCTGATCTTGCGGGTGCAGTGGTTGAGGGTGTGGGGCGGGCGACGGCGATGTTTACCTCCAACCAGGTAGTTGCGGCTCCCGTCACGGTTGGCCGCGAGCACCTGGCCGCGACCGGAGGCCGGGTTGGGGTGGTTCTGGTGAACGCGGGGAACGCCAACTGCGCCACGGGACAGGTGGGGATCGATGCCTGCAAGAGCACCTGCGTGGCGGCAGCCGAGAGCTTCGGATGCATCTTCGACGAGGTCTTCCCTTCTTCTACCGGCATCATCGGCGTTCCCTTTCCCGGCGACAAGGTGATTGCCGCCCTGCCCGCACTCAAGTCATCTTTTGGGAACATGCCAGAGCATGCGGAGAGCTTCGCGCGAGCCATCATGACTACGGACTCCTGCATGAAGGTTGCCCAGTGCAAGATTGAGGTCGATGGCAAGGAGGTGCGGATCTTCGGTGCGGCGAAGGGTGCAGGAATGATTCATCCCCGGCTGGGAGCTCCGGTGGTTCCTCACGCGACGATGCTGGTGTACCTGTTCACCGACATCGTCGCGGATGGCTCGCAGCTGCGTGAACTTCTGCCGCATGCGGTGGAGCGAAGTTTCAACTCCATCTCCATCGACGGAGATACTTCGACGAACGATACGGTGCTTCTGCTGGCCAGCGGAGCGAGCGGCGTTCGCCTGAACGAAAAGACGGAGCAGAGTTTTGCGGCGGCGCTCGCCGAGGTGTGCGGCAGGTTGGCCTATGCCATCGTCGATGACGGCGAAGGCGTGACCCACGTGGTGACGCTGCATATTACCGGAGCCCGGAGCGAGTACGAGGCCAAGCAGGTGGCGAAGTCGATTGCCCACTCCCCGCTGTGCAAGACAGCATGGTCGAGCGCGGACCCAAACTGGGGACGGTTGATGGCGGCGGCTGGTTACAGCGGCGTGGAGTTCGACCCGGCACGGGTTACAGTACGGATCGGCGAGGAACCGGTGTATGAAAACGGTATGCGTTCCTCGGCGTTCGACGAGGCTGCGGCGCATCGGGTGATGCTCCAGAGGGACTACACGATTGCGATGGATATGGGACAGGGCGAGGCGGAGTGCAGGTTTGTGACTTGTGATCTAACGGAGCAGTACGTGCGGATCAATGCGGATTATTCGACGTAAAAGCCATCATGGCGCATAACGCCAACGAATGCCGCAGTTCAGTGAATGCAGTTCGTTCCCGGAAACGGCATAGCTCCATCTCACGGGGTTAGGTTGCGGATAGCCGGATTGCAGGCCCTTTCGATGCAGGTTCAGTCCGTATCTGTGACCGCGAGGATGGAAAGTGCGCGAGCGCGTCGATCGAACAAAATCGCGGTCCAATCCCAAGCGATTCCCCCAAACCATCGAGTCCAGGCGTTGTGGGTTGAGTAGTAGCTCACCTCAGAGAGCCTGAGGCCGAAGAGTGCCTCACAGAATGCAAGTGAGTTTTCTTTTTCGGTTCTCCCGTCACCTCTGGCACCAGCACTGGTATAAGCGCCGCCAGCGTAGAGCTTTTGCGCCAACTCCCCATCAAAGAGGAACGAACTTGTCAGTCGAAAGTTGCCATCATATCCAGCATCTCCAATTTCATACTTCTCATCGACTCCGTGACGTCGAAATTGATTTCCAGGAATCTCCAAGTTCATGATCTCCGCGAGCTGCTCCGAGCTCACGACCTCTCCCAATCTGTGAACTACAAACGCGGGATCGTCGGGCTTTGACGGTTCAATTTCCAAATCTGGCAGGGCATGATTGACTTCGATCCGATCGAGAAGCTGCCTAAGAATGCCGAATTCGAGTAGGCGGTCCCTCGATGCAAACCAGTCGAAAGCCGTGCTGGGGCCGACACTGAACGAAGCGAAGAGAGCTCCACCATTGACGTGGGTTTCACATATTTGGCTCAGCACGGAGTCCAACCGGGGATCAACAAGCGGCCTGATCTCTAAAGAAACCTGTTGACACATTGCGCGTGCCAGAGCAAAAGTCGGTCTCTCCTGATTTGCATCCGGGGTCAGCAATTCCATATACACAGATCTTAAACGTACCTCGCAGAGCAGATCGTTTTCGGGGACTGGGACAACATAAGTATCAATACGGGGAAACGTGCATAGCGGAGGTATTCGGGATTGCTCAACACACGCCGACTTGCGAGGACTTATTGGCTTCTCAATGAAAGACCAGGCGATTTACCGTAAATCGACGTTCCGGACTATGTTTGGAGTGCAATATCGGCACGCCTGACGGCTAAGCTGTCAGGTCGTTTGGAGAACCTTTGTGAAGATCCAGGAGGCTAGCCCTTCGAGGTAGCCTCGTCCATGTAGAAATCGGCGATCTGGCTGGCGTACTTCTTCTCAACGACGCGGCGCTTCAACTTCAAGCTCGGGGTCAGCTCTTCGGTCTCCACGCTCCACTCCTCGGGAACGACACAGATTCGCTTGATGCTCTCGAAGTTCGCCAATTGCTGGTTCACTCGATCCACGATCTCCTGATACGCCTTGATGACCTTGGCATGCTTCACAAGCAACGCAGGGTCTTCGGTCTGCACGCCCTGGCCCTTGGCCCATCCCTTCAATGCAGCCAGATTCGGCGAGATGAGCACACAGACGAACTTATGCTTGTCTCCCACCATCGCTGCGTGACCTACCAGGGTATTGGCTTTGAGCTTGTTTTCGATCGGCTGCGGTGCGATGAACTTTCCTCCGCTGGTCTTCAGAAGCTCTTTCTTGCGATCGGTGATGGAGAGAAAGCCACCGTCATCGAGATTCCCGATATCCCCCGTTTTGAACCAGCCATCCTCGGTGAACGTCTCCTCGGTCTCCTTGTTTTTCTTCCAGTAGCCTACGAAGATGGAGGGTCCCTTCACCTCCAACTCGCCATCGGAGGCGAAGCGGCACTCCACGTTCGGCAGTGGTTGGCCCACGGTGCCGATCCTGTTTGCTCCCGGATAGTTCAAGGCGATTACAGGCGAGGTCTCGGTGAGACCATAACCCTCGAGGATCAGAATTCCGGCATCGGCAAACCATCCCGCCGTGTCCATTCCAAGCGGGGCTCCACCGGAGATAAAGATCCGTACATGTCCGCCAAAAGCCTCCGCGATCTTCCCGAAGACGAGCTTATTCGCCAGCTTCCAACTCAGCCCACCCGGCTTTCTACTTGTGAGAATCTCTTCCCTATGGGATTTGCCGACGCTGAGCGCCCATTCCAGAATTCTGTGCTTCAACGGCGATGCGGCGGACTTGCCCTCCACAGCTTGTCGAATCTTCTCGTAGACCCTGGGCACGGCCACGACGATCGTGGGCTGAATTGTCTTCATCGCCACAGGCAGTTGATCGAACTTCGCGCAGTAGGCCAGCTTCGTTCCGTGACACAACAAGGCATAGTCCAGGTGTCTCGCCGTCACATGAGAAAGAGGAAGAAATGAGATGCCGGTATCCTGGTCGCCCAGGCCGAGCGGGCCGGTGGAGTAGTTCAGGTTGCTGGCGAGATTTCCGTGGGTCAACATCACGCCCTTGGGCTCGCCGGTGGTGCCCGAGGTATAGATGATGGTTGCCAGATCTTCGGGCCGTGCTGTCTTCAGCATGACGTCGAATCCAGCGTCGCGCTGCTGCCTGGCCTCCGCACCCTTCATCAAGGCCGTGAAACTTTCCGCTCCTTCGTGTTGGCCCTGCTCCATGACGACGACAGCCTTCAGCTCCGGAAGCTCGCCTGCCTGACGGATCTTCTCGTACTGCTCCGCTGTCGAGACGACGGCTACCTTTGCTCCGGAATCCCGGAGCATATAGCCGATCTGTTCGGAGGTCAGGGTTGGATAAAGCGGGACGTCGACACCCCCGATTGCGAGTACGGCAAAGTCGGTCACCGGCCATTCCCACCGGTTCTCCGACAGGAGCGCCACTCGATCCCCTTTGCCGACTCCCCATTCGCGCAACACGTCAGCGAGAGCTCGCACCCGGCCATACAGCTCTACCGACGAGATGGGGGACCACGATGCCGCAGTGTCCTGCGCCATCATCACAGTGCGATCGCCTCGCCCCGTCGCCCGCACCAGAACATCATTCACCGTTCTCAGATCAAACATGCCTGTCCCGCCATCCTGTACCGATTAGTGCTTCGAACCAACCTAAGCCAATAGGTTTCAAAACGCCAACCGGAATAAAGTTGCCAATTTCAATTGAAGACGACGAATCATCCTCACGGAGATCTTCCCCGAACCAGACTGCATTTTCGAACGTGGGTCTAGAGCGCCGTCCCTGCTTTCCCTCTCGTTCCAATTCCGTTCAAAAGCACGTCCATCACCTGGCGGGCCGTCGTTTTGGCATCATACGCACGTCCGGTAAACACAGCCGAGCTCAACAGCTCGTCGATCGCGCCGAACATACAGTGCGCCACTACGCCATCGGAGACATCCGCCCTAAAGATTCCTTGTTGTTGTCCACGTCTTACCACCTCGCGCACCATCTGGATGTATTTGACAAGATGATGGTGTGAGAACTCCGCAATAAATTTTGCGCTCTGGCGCACCTCCGTTTGCATTAGGATCGCCATGCTGCGATTGACCTGGTGGCTTTGAAGATGGACTTCGGCAATATACTCCAGCTGTTCCCGCGGGCCCTCCAGCGTATTGAATCTCTCCTCAACCTGCCGGTAGAACCTTCCGAAGGTCGTATCGATCGCCGTCCGCAGAACTTCATCCTTATTTTTGAAGTAGAGATAGATTGTGCCGTCCGCAACACCCGCTCGTTTGGCGATCGCGCTGACCGGCGAGTTGAAATAGCCCCGCTCGGCAATCACCTCCACGGCGGCGTCCAGGATTCTCTGATACTTGTCGCTGCCCGGTCCAGAGGACGGTATCGTTCTTTCCACCTCGGTCACTCCAGCTCCCTCTTGAACGTGCTTCACGCGCTCCAGTCCGGTCCTCGAACGAAGTATCCAGTCTTCGCCACTCTAAAGAAAGCCGTTCCTCTTGCCAAGAATGAATTTGGATTCATACCCCAAAAGAAAGCCCTCGGACGAGCCGAGGGCTGGAATCTTTACGAAGGGAATGCGTGGATTATGCGCTGGCCCTTGTGGTGTCAGGCTTGCGGTTTTGGGGTCAGCCGGACAAACGAGGTTGCTTTGGCCGCCCAATCCGCCAACAGGGCTTTGGCAAGGCCGCTGTCCGAGAGAGCGACGTGTTCCTCAATCAACGCTTTCAATTCTTCCTGCGAAGAGGCATCCGTTTCACTAAATGGCTGTGGATCAATGAATTCAGGATGAAACTTCGAGTTTGAGATGAAGCTTCTATCCTCATCGTAGATCCAGGCGAGGCCTCCGGTCATCCCAGCACCGAAGTTCATGCCGGTCTTGCCGAGAACAACGATGGTTCCGCCGGTCATGTACTCGCAGCCGTGATCGCCCACACCTTCGACGACGGCGATCGCACCCGAGTTTCGAACTGCGAAACGCTCGCCCGCCCGGCCTGCAGCGAAGAGCTTGCCTGATGTCGCACCGTAGAGGGCCACGTTGCCAAGGATGACGTGTTGTCCGCTGTCTTTGGCGGCAAGCCCGAGAGGACGGATGACGATCTCGCCACCGGAGAGACCCTTGCCAACGAAGTCGTTCGCTTGACCGTCGAGGATCAGCTTCATCCCTTCAACGGCAAAGGCGCCAAAGGACTGCCCCGCGGTTCCGTGCAGGTCGAAGGTCACGTCGGCATGCAGATCTCCCTGCGCGCGACGCAGAGCCAATTCTCCAGCCAGGCGCGAACCCACGGCACGATCGCTGTTGGTGATCTCAGTCCCGACCAGGTAGGACTTCCCTGCCTCAATCGCTTTGAGGGCGGGCGCCACCCACTGCTCGTCGATCGGAGGCTTCGGCAGCGGCTGATCGTTCCTTCCGCCCATCCAGCGGCGGGGACCGTCCGTTACCTGCGCCAGCATCGGCGCGAGGTCGAGGTTGCCGTCGAAGCGGACCTGCTCCAGCAAGTCGGAGCGGCCGACCGCCGCTTCGAGCGAAGGCAAGCCATAACGGGCCAGCAGGTGCTGCAGGTCGGATGAAAGCTCTTCGAAGAACCGAACCACGTGCTCCGGCTTGCCGCGGAACTTAGCCCGCAGCTCCGGCTTCTGGGTTGCGATGCCGGTGGGACAGGTGTTCAGGTGACATTGCCGGGCCATGTCGCAGCCCAGGACTACGAGCACGGCGGTTCCAAAGGCGTACTCGTCCGCTCCAAGGAGCGCAGCGACGAGAACATCACGCGCGGTGGCGAGACCGCCATCGGTGCGCAGGCGAACTCGTCCGCGCATGCCGTTCTGCATCAGGACCTGCTGGGCCTCGGCGAGACCGAGCTCCCATGGATTGCCGGCATACTTGATGCTGGAGAGAGCCGCGGCTCCGGTTCCACCGGTGTTTCCGGCGATCACGACGTAGTCCGCATAGGCTTTGGCGACTCCGGCGGCGACGGTTCCGACGCCGCAGCCCGAGACCAGCTTGACTCCGACTGCCGCCTTCGGGTTTACGCGCTTCAGATCGTAGATCAGCTGCGCCAGGTCCTCGATCGAGTAAATATCGTGGTGCGGCGGCGGCGAGATCAGTGAGACGCCGGGCTGTGCGTGCCGCAGCCGGGCGATCAAGCCGCTGACCTTGTGTCCGGGAAGCTGTCCGCCCTCGCCGGGCTTGGCACCCTGCGCGACCTTGATCTCGATCTCCTCGGCGTGAGCGAGATACTCGGCCGTAACTCCGAAGCGTCCAGAGGCGATCTGCTTGATTTTGTTGTTGAGGGAGACGTGAACCGCAGGAGCCTCAACCACAGGTTCGGCGACGGCAATTCCGCCTTGTGCGTGCATGGACGCGCTTGCTCCGCCTGAGCCAGGCTGCGACTCCGAGCCGACCGGATGCTGGCGGTAGACGGTGGAATCTTCGCCGCCCTCGCCGGTGTTCGATCGCGCACCGAGCATGTTCATGGCGGCAGTGATGGTCTGGTGCGCCTCGGGGCTCAACGAGCCGAGCGACATGGCACTGGCAACGAAACGCTTTGTGATGCTGGACGGGCTCTCGACTTCGGCGAGAGGAAGCTCTCCTCCGGCTGGCCGAATCTCCAGCAGATCACGCAGCACGGCTGGATCGCGGGCGATGACGTCTTTGGTAAAGATGGCAAAGGCGGCGGTTGGATCGGTGGGCTGGGGCACATTGCGCGCACTGCCTACGACCGACTGAAGCGCCTTCACCGTAGGCGGCTGCCAGGCGTGAGGCTCTGCAACCTCGGCCTTGCGGAACCTGACCCAGCCGTAGTCGGGCAGATCGGCAGACGCCGCAGTGCCTTCAGCAGGCTGCCAGGTCTGGCGAAGCTGGCGGTCGACTTCCACGAATCCGATGCCGGAGAGAGGCGCCGGCGTGTTCGGGAAACATCGATCCACAACACTTGAGTGAAGCCCGAGAATGTCGAACTGACGGGCGCTGCGATAGCTGTCGACGACGGAGATTCCCATCTTCGACATGACTTTCGCCAAACCGGCGTCGAGGGCCTTGAGCATCTTCTTCTCTGCCGCCTCAGGCTCCGTTCCGGCAGGAGCAAGGGCGCGGCCGCTCTCAAGCGCGAGCCAGGGACATACCGCTCCGGCGCCGTAGCCGATCAGGACGGCGGCGTGGTGAATGTCGCGACAGTCTCCCGCTTCAACCGCGATGCCTGTGAGGGTTCGCAGACCCGCGGCGACCAGGGCCTGGTGGACTGCGCCCGTCGCCATCGCCATTGGGACCGGGATGGAGTCAGAACTGGCAGCACGATCGCTCAGCAGAAGGATACGCGCGCCGTTGCGAACCAGCTCAATCGCCTGGTTACTGAGGTCGTCGAGCGCCTGCACCAGCGTGACATCGGCGGCAAAGACGCAGGCCAACTCGGCGAAGCGAAGCTCGCCAGCGTGCGGATAATTGCCTGCGCGAAGGGCGTTGACCTGTCCTAGCGAGAGAAACGGTGAAGTCAGCGATATACCCGGGAGCGGAGCGTTCTTGTCGAGCAGGTGGGGCCAGGGGCCAAGACGGGTATGCAGCGAGACGACGCAAGCCTCGCGCAAGGGGTCGATCGCCGGATTCGTTACCTGGGCGAAGCGCTGGCGGAAGTAGGCATACACCGGCCGCGGCGTGCGGGCCAGGAAGGCCAGTGGCGTATCGTCGCCCATCGACCAGACTGCGTCCTTGCCATCGGCAGCCATGGGCTGCAGGATCATCCGAACATCTTCGCGGGTGTAACCGAAGCCCTTCTGCAATGCGGTCAACGTCGCTGTTTCGAACGGGGCGACCGGCGCAGGAATCAGAGGAGCATTCTCGAGAAGCTTTGCATAGATCGGGTCAGAGTCCAGGAGCGCGAGCAGTTCCTCGTCCTCGTAGACCTTGTGCCTTTCGAGATCGACAACCAGCATCTGGCCGGGGCCGAGGCGGCCGCTGTGGGTTACCTCGTTCGGGTCCAGATCGACCAGGCCGATCTCCGATCCGGCAACGACCAGCCCGGTCGTTGTGATGGCAAAGCGGCAGGGCCGGAGGCCGTTGCGGTCGAGCACAGCTCCCACCAGACGTCCATTTGCAAAGGCGATGGCTGCAGGTCCATCCCACGGCTCGGTGCAGTCGGAGTGGTAGTCAAGAAAGGAAGAAGTGAAACCCGAGGCGGCAGCGGGAGGCATCAGCATCCGCATGGCCTCGGCCAGGGTGCGGCCATTCTGCGAGATCAGCTCGACGGCCTCGTCGAGACTGGTGGAGTCGGTGCCTCCCTGGGTCAGGACAGGCTTGCACTCAACCGGAAGCGTGGAATCGCGCGCGGCCATGCGGGCGCGGTTGCCCCACACGGTGTTGATCTCTCCATTGTGTCCGAGGGTGCGGCCGGGCTGGGCGCGGTGCCAGGTGGGAAGAGTGTTGGTGGCGTAACGCTGGTGGAAGATGGCGAAGGAGGTGACGAAGTCATGACACGCCAGGTCGGGATAGAAGAGAGCCAGGTCCTGGCCAGTACACATGGCCTTGTAGACAATGGTCTGGGTGGACATCGAACAGATATAGCCGTCGACTTCACCCTGCTCATGGGAGCGCTCGAATTGCTTGCGGGCCAGGTACAGGCGCCGCTCCATCGTGGACGACTCGGCATGGTCTGCATCGATCACGAGCACCTGCCGGATCTTCGGCATGGTGGCAAGAGCCATCTCTCCGAGGTATTCCGTGCGAATTGGGACGTCGCGCCAACAAAGCACCTTAAAGTCGTGCGAGAGCAGGGCCCGTTCAATGAGAGCCTCCGCGCGGGTCTCATCCCTGGGGATAAAGACCATGCCCACGCCAAGGGTCTTGTCCGGCGCAAACGAAAGGTTTTCGGATTTAATCAGAAAATTCCGCGGAATCGCGGCGAGTACGCCAACTCCGTCACTGCTTTTTCCATCGGCGGCAGTCGCACCACGGTGTGCAAGCCGGCCAAGAGCCGTAAGCGCCTGGGCAAGAATCTGATTCGATGCCTTGTCCTCGACCGAGGCCACAAAGCCGACCCCGCAGGAGTCATGGTCGAAACGTTCATCGATCAGGGAGGGAGCCTGAGATGGCCTGGAGCTCACGCGGTCGAACGAGGACACGGGTGCAGCAACAGCAGGGGCGAGTGCGGGAAACCTTTCCATGATTCACTATACGTCCAATGAACGGCAAATTCACTGGAATAACCTTTCCGTCAAGGTATGGGCGACGCTCCACGGGGAACGCCATTGTATAAATATACACGATGAATGTATATTTATACACAGCCCGGAAGTTCTCGTTTGATACCGTGGCAGAAACGGCAATGAAACACAGATGAAACAACAACGTCATACCGTAATTCGTGAGGTGCTGGCCAAGGGACCAATTCCCAGCCAGGATGACTTACGGCGAAAACTTGCAGGGCGTGGTTTCCATGTTACACAAGCAACGCTCTCTCGTGACATTCATGAGCTGAGATTGTCAAAAGGACCAGACGGCTATTCGCTTTCCAATGGCGGTGACGCTGAGGAGGACTCCCTTCCCGGGATTCGTGAGGTGCTTGGAGGCTTTGGTCTGGAGGTGCGGCAAGCGGCGAATCTGCTGGTTGTTATCACGACGACCGGCGGCGCGCAGCCGATCGCGGCAGGAATGGACTATGAGGACTGGCCCGAGGTGGTCGGGACGATCGCAGGCGACGACACGGTTTTGATCATCTGCCCCGACGTGGAGCAGGCAACACAACTGAAGAAGCGGATTGAAGGACACATTGGCTAACCTGGAGACGATCGAGAAGACGACAGAGACTGGTTCCGGCGGAGCGAAGACTCGCGTCCCCCGGATTGCGGTGGCAGGCGTGAGCGGATATGCGGGTGGAGAGCTTGCCCGCCTGCTGCTGCGTCATCCCGGCATGGAAGGAGCGGCTCCGCTGTTTCTTGGACGCGCAATCGAGGGTGGAGCCGCAGAAGCGGCAGCTACCGGCGCAACGACGATTGAAGCGATCCACCCACAACTGGCGATGATCGGCGCAAAGGCCTCGCACCCGGTTGAGCCGTTTCACTGGGATCGTCTTGCCGAGGCCGGGATCGAGATCATGTTTCTCGCACTTCCGCACGAGCAATCTCGCGAGTGGGCTCCCGAGGCCATCGAGCGCGGGATTCGCGTGATCGATCTGAGCGGCGCATGGAGACTGCAGGAAGGCAGCAACCGTGCCGTGTACAAGCTGCACGATAAGAATCCGGCGCTGGCCGCAGAGCTGCAAGCCGAGGCCGTTTATGGCTGCCCCGAGCTGCATCGCGATGCGATTCGCACGGCCCGGCTGGTTGCGAATCCAGGCTGTTACTCGACGTCGATCATTCTTGCGCTTTCTCCACTGATAAGAGCCGGGATTGTCGATCTCGACACTGGAATCATCTGCGATGCGAAGTCAGGCGTCAGCGGAGCGGGCAAGGCACCCACCTCGAAGACGCACTTCATGTACGCGGCCGATAACCTCTCCGCCTACTCCGTCTTCGGGCATCGGCACACGGGGGAGATGCTGGAACAGCTCTGCCTGGGTGCGGACCAGATCCAGTTCACGCCTCACCTGTTGCCGATTCCCCGGGGGATCCTGTCGACGATCTATCTCCGGCTGAGGCAGCCGATGAAGCCGGATGAGATCGCGCATCTGTTCAACAGCTTCTATGAAGGGAGCCCGCTGGTACGGCTACACGCGACGCCGCAGCTTCCGCAGATTCAGCATGTCGTCCGTACGAACTTCTGCGATGTGGGGTTCGCGCTTGCAGAGGATGGCAAACGGCTGATTGTCGTCTCGTGCCTGGACAACCTGCTAAAGGGTGCCGCGGGACAGGCGGTGCAGAACATGAACGTGATGTGTGGATGGAAGGAAGAGGAGGGCTTGCTGTGAGATTCGTCGTAAAACTTGGCGGTGCGGGCCTCGAAAACCCGGCGCTGTTGTACGCCTGTGGCAAGGCTATCTCCGACCTGGTCAATGACGGGAACCAGGTGGCTGTGGTCCATGGCGGGGGCGTGCAGCTGACGCGCACGCTGGCGCTGATGGGCAAGAAGAGCGAATTTATCTCGGGCCTGCGCGTTACCGATGCCGAGACGCGGGACGCTGCGCTGATGGTTCTGGCGGGCCGGGTTAATAAATCTCTGGTTGCATCGCTTGGAACCCACGGACAGTCAGCAGTTGGACTCTCCGGAGGCGACGGCCATGTCTTTCGCGCGCGCAAGAAGAAGACGACTCCCGATCTGGGCTTCGTCGGGGAGATTGCGTCCACCGACCCGCGCTGGCTCGAGGCCATCTGGACCATGGGAGCCGTTCCCGTGATCTCTTCGATCGCGCTTGGCTTCGATGGGGAGTACTACAATATTAATGCGGATGAGATGGCAGCTGCTTGCGCAGTTTCGACCAAGGCGGACGCTCTGGTCTTTCTGACCGATGTGCCGGGAGTGAAAGGTGCCGATGGCAGCGTAATGCGCTGGCTGACGCTTGGAGAGATTCCCGCGCTTGAGAAGCAGCAGGTGATCTCCGGCGGCATGCTTCCCAAATTGAATGCCTGCCGCGAGGCGCTGTTGCATGGCGTCAAGCGCGTACGCATTCTGCCTGCGGAGTCCGCGGCGCTTCTGCCGGATCTCTGCTCAACTCGAGTCAACGACGGAACGGAGGTCATGGTCGCATGAACCTGGCATCGATTCAGGCTGCGGAGAGCAAGCTGCTGCTGAATACCTATGAGCGGAACCCTTATCTCTTTGTCAGCGGCAAAGGCGTGTTTCTGCAGGACGATAACGGAACCCACTTCCTCGATCTGCTGAGTGGCATCGGCGTCTCCGCGCTTGGATACGGCCATCCGGCCATCGCGGAAGCCATCGCACACCAAAGCGCGCGTCTGCTGCACACCTCGAACCTCTTCTTCCATGAAGGCACGGCAAACCTCGCTCTGCGCCTGACGGAGATCAGCGGAATGGATCGCGTCTTCTTCTGCAATAGCGGAACCGAGGCATGGGAGGCTGCGCTGAAGCTGGCTCGCGCCTATGCGACGAAGGAACGCGAGAATGGCAAGAAGACCGGCACAAAATTTCTTGCTCTCGAACACAGTTTTCACGGCCGGACGATGGGATCGGTCGCCACGACGCATAAGGACAAATACCGTCTTCCCTTCGCACCAGTCATGGGCGATGTGGAGTTCGTGCGCTTTAACGATGTCGCCGACCTGCGAGCAAAGTTCTCTGACGAAGTCTGCGGCATCTGCATTGAACCTATCCAGGGTGAAGGCGGCATCCATCCGGTCTCGAAGGAGTTCTTCGCCGCGGCGCGCGAACTTTGCGACTCGACCGGAGCGCTGCTGCTTGCTGACGAGATCCAGAGCGGCCTGGGACGCACTGGAAAGTGGTTTGCGTATCAGCACTACGGAATTCAGCCTGATATCACCACACTTGCCAAGCCGATCGCCGGAGGCATTCCAATGGGCGCGATGCTCTGCACGGAGCGGGCGGCCTCTGCGTTTACTCCCGGGATGCATGGAACGACTTTTGGTGGAGGTCCACTGGCATGCGCGGTTGCGATTGCCGTAATCGACACGATGCGGAATGAAGATATGCTTGCGCACATCGAAGAGGTCGGTGGATATTTCAAATCCGAGCTCGAAGCTCTTAAGCAGCGCCATGACTGCATCACCGAGGTGCGCGGCATGGGACTGATGTTGGGAATCGAGCTGAACTCGGCTGAGCTTGCGAAACAGGTAGCCGCGCAAATGATGGAGCGGCACATCATTATCAACCGGACAAGCGAAACGGTGCTTCGCTTTCTTCCACCTTTCATCCTCGAAAAGAAGCACGTCCAGATGGCCATAGACGCGCTAAGCGAGATTTTGAAGGCGAACACGGAATTTGCCGGCGCAACGCCGGCTGGAGAAAAAGTTCATGGGTAGCAAAACAGTGATTATGAACACTAAGCCAGATATGCCAGGAGAAGAGATTACGCCGCGCAAGGCTACGGCGACGCTTGGCATCCAGTCCGATACCGCATTCAATGAAGCGGCCAAGCGCCTGTGCGGCCGCGACCTCTGTTCGATCGGCGACCTCACCGTCGAGGAGATGGCCGCCATCATGGAGCTGGCCCACGCGGTGAAGAATCACCCCGAGGATTTTCGCCACGCACTCGACGCCAAGCAGATGGTGATGTTCTTCGAGAAGGCATCCCTGCGTACGCGGCTCACCTTCGAGACGGCGATCAACACGCTCGGAGGCAACGCGATCTTCGTCGACCAGACGCAGTCCCCGCTGGGCGAGCGTGAATCCCTTGGGGATATGGCACGCAACCTGGAGCGCTGGATGAACGTGATCGTTCTGCGCACGTACTCGCACGAGACTATTACCGAGATGGCAGCCTTCTCGAAGGTTCCCGTGATCAATGCTCTGTCGGATCTCGAGCATCCCTGTCAGGCCATCGCCGACTTTCTCACGCTGGAAGAGCGCTTCGGGTCGGCGGAGGGACTTCGGTTTGCTTATGTCGGAGACGGCAACAATGTCTGCCATTCTTTAATGCTGACCGCGGCGCAGCTCGGAGCGCATTGCAGCATCGCGACGCCGAAGGGCTTTGCGCCGAAGCTGGAGATCATTCACAAGGCGATTGAGATCGCCGAGTCGACCGGCGGCAGCATCACGCTGCTGCACGATCCCGTGAAAGCCGCCACCGGCGCCGACGCTATCTACACCGATGTCTGCACCAGCATGGGCTTCGAACATGAGGCGACCAAGCGGGCTCCGATCTTCAAGCCCTACCAGGTAAACGAAAGCCTGATGGCAAATGCGCAACCAGACGCAGTCTTCATGCACTGCCTTCCTGCGCATAGAAACGCCGAGGTTACCGACGCCGTGCTCGACGGGCCGCAGTCGATCGTCTTCGATCAGGCCGAAAACCGGAAGCACGCGCAGAAGGCGCTTCTGCTGATGTTGCTCGGCGGAGCGAAGCGTATTTCGAGCGCACGCGGCCGCGGAACCCAGGCTCGCAAACGGCCCTCGTTGGTCTAACCGCACAACGTCATTCGAGAAGTCCAAATTTACCGTAGAGAGAAGAAGGAGTCAGTCAGTGAGCAAGATGTGGTCAGGTCGATTCCGCGAACCGCTCGATCCCGGATTCGAGTCCTGGCAGCGTTCGTTTCCCTTCGATGTGCGGCTGCTTCCCCAGGAGGTAGCCGCCTCGAAGGCGCACGCACGCGCCATCGCAGCCGCAGGCATTCTTACCGACGCAGAGCTCTCGAAGATGCTCGACGGACTTGATCGTGTGATTCCACTCTCCGTGGAGGAGGTCTCAAGCCATCGCGGCGCACAGACTGCGAGCGCTGCAGTGCAGGATCACTTCGCTGAAATTGTCGCGCTGAGCCCGCATGCGGAAGACATCCACCATTTTGTCGAGCTGCAGTTGACCAAACTGATCGGCGACCTTGCGTTGAAGCTGCATACCGGGCGCAGCCGCAACGAGCAGATCGCGACCAACATGCGTCTCTTCGTCCGCGATGCCATCGACCAGGCACTCGAGGGTCTGCTGGCGTGGCGCGAGGCGCTGGTCGAACAGGCAGTCTCCGCAGGCGATGCGGTCATGCCCTCCTACACGCATCTGCAGCGAGCCGAGCCCGTTTTGATCGCACATTGGCTGCTGGCTTACGTTGCGATGCTCGAGCGCGACTTTACTCGCCTGACGGATTGCCGCAACCGCCTCAATCTCTGCCCGCTGGGCTCGGGAGCCATCGCTGGCGCGACGTTGGCGCTGGACCGTAGTATCGCCGCCGAGGCTCTCGGCTTCGACGGCCCCACACCGAACAGCATGGACGCGACCAGTGACCGCGACTTTGCGCTCGAGTTCACGCAAGCGCTCTCGACGTTAGGACTGCACATCTCGCGCTTCGCCGAAGAGCTGACCCTGCACTCGACCGCCGAGTTCGGATTTCTCGATCTGCCGGAACGCTTCTCGACGGGATCAAGCGCTATGCCGCAGAAGAAGAACCCCGACCTGACGGAGCTGATTCGTGGCAAGGCAGGGCGCCTGCAGGGAGCGGCGCTGACGCTGTCCACCATTATCAAAGGGCTGCCGCTCGCCTACAACAAAGATCTGCAGGAGGGCCAGGAGCCGGTCTTCGACGCTGCCGATACCATCCACGGAATCCTCGCCCTGCTGCCTGGCTTCTCACGCGCTCTGCGCTTCCGCACCGAGGCCATGAAGACAGCCGCCGAGAAGGGTTATTTGAATGCGATGGCCGCGGCTACTTATCTGACTCACAAGGGAGTTCCCTTTCGCAAGGCGCACGAGAAGATCGGCCAGGCAGTCCGGCTTGGGCTCGAGACTGGACGCGAGCTCCAGGAGCTGACGCTGGAGGAGCTGCGCGGCTTCGGCGAGGAGTTCGGTACGGACTTCTTTGAAGCCGTCTCCCTGGAGGAGACGCTTGACTGCCACGATGTGATCGGGGGGACCGCGCGGAGCCGGGTAAGGGATGCCATCGAAGATGCCTCCCACAGGATTGCGTCCGATATGGCCTCGCTTGCATCAAAAAAGTCTGCGAAACTTGGCTTGGAGTCCGCCACCCTTGTCTAACTCGTCTCTGCTTTCGGTAAGCGAATCGACCTCCTCCTCGCGTCCGCGCGTGGGCGGGGCTGTCGTGCGCAAGGCAAAGCTTCCGGACGCGGTAAACATCTTTGAGCTGGTCAACTCGCTTTCGGGCGACGGCACACTACTGCGGCGAAGCTATGCGGAGATCTGCGAGAACGTGCGCGACTTCACCGTGGCCGAGAGCGGGAGCGGCATTTTTCTGGGCTGCGGAGCGCTCCATCTCTATGGACCGCATCTCGCCGAGGTCCGCTCTATCGTGGTCAAACCTGAGGCCAAGGGACAGGGAGCGGGGGGCAAGCTTCTTCGCGCTCTCCTCGAAGAGGCCGAGGATCAGAGCGTCACCTGCGTAAGCCTGTTCACTCGCATTCCCGACTTCTTCTTTCACTTCGGCTTCCGTATCGTCGATCGCACGGTTCTGCCGGACAAGATCTACAAAGACTGCCAGACCTGCCCACGTCTGTATGCCTGCGATGAGGTTGCGATGGCGCGCGGACCGATCCCAAAGATCGCCGTCCTCGGACCCAGCAAGTTTCCTCAACCTGAGCTGGTCAAGCTGCAGGCAGGATCTTTGACGAATCCAGGAAACGACTCCCGCTGACTGGTACTCGCTTCGCAAAGCTCCAGAACACGCCGGGGGATCCGGCCACGGAAGACAATCTACCAGGCGTGCTGAAAGCCGTCCTTTTCGGTGAGGCGGACCTCGATGTGGAAGAGATCGCTGAGGGATTGCTCTGTGAGCAGGGCCTTGCGGGATCCGTCGGCGAGAATGCTGCCATCCTTCATCATCAGGATGCGATCGATCTCGGGAATGATGTCGGAGACCTGGTGTGTGATGAGGAGGATTCCAGTTCCCTGCTGCGCGAGTCTGCGCATCAGGTTGCGAAGCTCCTGCTGGGCCGCGAGGTCGAGCGCATTCGATGGCTCATCGAGCAGAAGCATCTGCGAGGAGGCGACTAACGCTCGACCGATCATGATGCGTCTCTGCTGTCCGGCGGACATGTGGCCGACGAGCTTGTCGCGGAGAGGTTCGGCGTCGATCAGGGTCAGGACTTCGTCGGCGCGCGCGCGCATCGCGTCGGTCACCGTGAGGTTGGGCCAGAGAGTCGAGCTCGAGAAGAAGCCGGTGAGGACGGCGTCGCGGCCCGTGGTCGTCAGGGTCTGCTTTCCGGGAAGCTCGGCGGAGACGACGCCGAGGCGCTTCTTGAGCTCGGTGAGATCCCAGCGCTCGCGGCCGAAGATGCTGACCTGCGTTTCGGGCCGAACGATGGGATAGCACTCGCAGGTAATGGTCTTGATGAGAGTCGATTTGCCGCAGCCGTTGGGGCCGAGGATGGCGATGTGTTCTCCAGCGTTGACGGAGAGATTGATATCGTGAAGGACGACGTTTTCACCGCGGGCTACGTTTACGTGCGACAGCTTCAGGAAGGGCTCGGATGCTTGCGACTCCATCTTCCAAGAATAGCGTGTTCGCGTAACCTGTCTGGCTGTTATACGTCGAATGAATGACAGTATCAGTTCGACTGCGGAGGACAAATGATCTTCGATCGATCGAACAGCGATGAGAAGATTGCATACGCGCTGCTGCGTGCGGTTGCAGGAGTCAACCTGCTGATGCATGGCGTCAGCCGCCTGCTTGCGGGTCCGCAGGGATTCGCGATGCATCTCACGACGCAATTTGCCCGTTCACCTTTGCCTGAGTGGATGGTGCGCGGGTTTGGAACAGTACTGCCTTCGATCGAAGGCGTGATCGGGCTTCTGCTGTTGATCGGCCTGAAGACTCGATGGGCATTGATCGCGGCTTCTCTGCTAATGCTGGTGCTGACCGTCGGGACCGCGCTGGTGCAGGACTGGGCGGTTACGGGAACCCAATTGATGTACGCGCTGGTGTTCGCAGTGCTGCTGTTTCTGCGGCGCTATAACTCGTGGTCGTTGGACGGATGCATGAACAAGGCTTGAGCGTTTATTTTGCGCTGCCCTGCTTACATACTTTGGGAAAGCGGTTCGAGCTTCGCTCGAAGGATCTCAACTTGGCGACGATGAGACTGTCGCGAAGATAGGGCACTCGGCCAGTATTCTCTCCGTCCGAGGAACGCTGTGCGGCGCACGGGCGAAATACAGGGATTCCTCGACTCGCTGCGCTCGCTCGGAATGACGGTTGAAGGCCAATGAGCTTTGTCTCAGCTACAGTCCTTTGAGGACGGAACCGATGACGCCTCCTATGACGCCGGATTCGGTGTTCTGCTCGACGCGCTCGACCTTCATGTACTCCTGAAGCTGGTGTGCGAGGCGCTGAATGGGCAGGGTCTGGAGCCAGACGCGGCCGGGACCGGTGAGCGCGGCGAGGAAGATTCCATCGCCACCGAAGATCAGGTTGCGGATGCCGGGAACGCGCTGGATCTGGAAAGAGACATTGGCGTGGAAGGCTCCGACATGGCCGGGATGGACGCGCAGGACTTCGCCGGGAGCGAGGTCTTTTACGATGACCTCGCCGGAGAGCTCGAGCCAGGCGAGCCCCTGCCCGGAGACCTTCTGGAGGAGGAAGCCGTCGCCGCCGAAGATTCCGGCGCCAAGAGACTGCTGGAACCCCACTCCAAGGGCGATGCCCGCGGTGGCACAGAGGAAGCCGTGCCGGTGCACCATGTATTCATGTCCGGGGGCCACCTCTACCGGCACGATGTGACCGGGGACGCGGGTGGCGAAGGCCACGGTTCCGGGAGCTCCATAGGCACGGTACTCGGTCATGAAGAGGGTTCCACCGCCGGCGACGCGCTTGAGAACACCGAGGAAGCCACCGCCACCGGCGTGCTGGGTGTGGGTGGTCATCTGGATGGACTGGCTCATCCAGGAGAGCTCGCCCGCCTCGGAGATGACGGCGTCGTTGTGGTCGAGCGCGAACTCGAGGACAGGCATGGTGGTGCCGACGATTCGATGCTGCATGATTTCTCCCGTGCTTTTCGGTGAGGGTTCCGGGCCCCCCCCACCGAAAAGCGTGCAAAGTCTTCTAATCACACATCTTAGGTCCGGACCACCTTCAATGGATGGTCTCTTTCTTTCTCGCCTGTAGCTCAGAAATGGCGGCACGTCTGATGTTAAGCGAGAAAGCCCGGCTCATGGCCGGGCTTCTATTCTTCTGATTTAAGGGTATCAGGGGTGTCAAGAAAATCTGTGGAAATCGCTGGTTACAGCCACGGAAGCGGCCGTTTTTGACCTGACTAGCTGATTTGCGCGCATGGGTAGCTATCGACACATTCTGTGGCGGGCCAGGTGCAAAACCGCAGGTCCTTCGACTTCGCCTCTCGCGATGAGGCTGCGAGAGGCTCCGCTCAGGATGGCAGTCTTTTTTCATCCATGATGACGGTTTTGTTTCATCCAGTAAGTTACTTACGCTCCATCCACATTACTTACACTCCACCCACATGGAGATACCGTAGAAAGCGTCTCAGTAAAGGGAGACCACGATGGATCTTGTGGAGTCCAGGACAAGATTTGGCAGGAAGATGGCTAACAGTGCCGGGCTTGCGGAAGACAGCGTGATTGCCAGGGTGTTTGCCACGACCCCACGCGAAGCGTATTTGGGAGCGCCACCGTGGCGGATCTTTGGCCGCGACGGCGAAGGCACGCTGATCGATGATCCGGCACTGTTGTACCAGGATGTGCTGGTTCAGATAAAGAGCGAGGCAGCGATCAACAATGGCCAGCCAAGCCTGCACGCGTTGTGCCTTGCCGCGTTGCGCGTGAAGCCCTGTGAGGTGGTGGTGCATGTTGGAGCCGGGATGGGCTACTACACCTCGATGCTGGCGCAGTTAACCGGAGATGAGGGCCGGGTGGAGGCCTACGAGATCGAGGACGATCTTGCCGCCAGCGCGACCACGAACCTGAGCGGGATGCCGTGGGTGGAGATGCATTCGGGTTCAGGAGCGATAGGCCCACTGCCGATGTGCGATGCGCTCTATGTGAATGCAGGAGCCACGCACCCGCTGGATCTTTGGCTGGACGCGCTATGTCCTGGCGGCAGGCTGCTGTTTCCCCTGACTCCCGATGAAGGGTATGGAGGGATGCTTCTCGTTACACGGCTGCGCGAGGGATACGCCGCGAGATTTTTATGCGGAGCCAGGTTCGTAGGATGCGTGGGCGCGAGGGAAGAAGCGATGGCGCAGAGGCTGGCTTTGTGCTTCGGCAGAGGCCATGCGGGAGAGGTACGGTCGCTACGTCGCAATGATTCGCCGGATTCGACCGCATGGTGTGCCGGGAGGAAGTGGTGGTTATCGAGGAGGGACGCTCCATAAGCAAAACG
>Ga0193743_1000069_pt1 | contig 71798 bp, 114 predicted proteins | sample L2c2metaG_FD_143038 | JGI IMG/M metagenome (GOLD analysis project Ga0193743, IMG submission 143038) | Soil microbial communities from a riparian zone of the East river system, Colorado, United States - L2c2 | ecosystem: Environmental > Terrestrial > Soil > Riparian zone | place: USA: East... | reverse complement strand
ACTCGTCGGAACGCCGTGGGGATGCAGACCAGTGTCGGCTCCGCGATTATTGAAGACGCAATCGTCAAGCAAGGTCATGAGATATCTCCTTCGGGTTCAACTCCACGTGTATCTTATCCTGCCGTTTGCACCGCTGCCGCCGTCGAAGTTGGCGGCGGCGTCCCTCGCCCCTCCGCCTCCCACGATGTGATTGATCGTGTCGCCAATCGCCGGTGCTCCAGGCGATCCGCGCGTGTAGGTCTTTCTGCAGTAGGCACCACCGGAGCCACCGCAGCCACTGAACTGAGAGCCGCTCACATTGTACGTCGGGGCAGAGCCGGCAGCTCCGGGAGCAGCGCCGTTGAAACCATTGTCGGCAAGACCCGGAGTGCCCTGTCCGGCGGGAGGCAGCGTGGTCGCTCCCCCGTTGGGCGAAGATCCACCTCTGCCGAACACTCCGTTGTAGGCACCTCCGGCGACACCCTGCGAGCCGGACGTGTTGATGTCACCTCCGCTGGCCAGCCCTCCAGCTCCAGGATTGGCTGGAGCGCCCGAGGGCCTGACACCACCTCCAGCGGTGAGGCCCAGCGTGGAACACGTCGTGGTCCCTCCGTCGTTGCCTGGAAAGTTTGTCGATGGCGGCGTGAGACCGTTGCCCGACGAGCCGGCTCCCCAGAGCTCGACCACGAGCGTGTTGAAGTTCGGGAGAACCTGACTACCCGCGCCCGCGCTGTTGTACTCGGCCGATCCGGGCGTGACCACGATCGGTGGAGAAATGGCCATGAGCAGTGTGGACGGCAGCATCTCACGTCAGTCCTGGTCCCGATATCAGCCATCTGGCGGCCTCGACCTTCAGCGCCGTGGCGATGCCGTTGACCGCGAGCGCTCTCGTTCCCGTGGTCGTTGAGCCCGCCAGCACGAGCGTGCCGGAGCTCAGTGCAATGTTGAGCCCGCCTCCACCATTGCTGTTGACAAACGAGATGGTGTCGCCGATGGCGTAGGACACGGCAGCGTCGATGGTGTAGGTGTGAGTCGCGAGCGCCGAGTGATAGATGTGCTTTCCCGCGTCGGCCAGCACCGTCGTGTAGTTTCCGCCCTGCGAGTTCTGCGGCAGATTGGTCGGACCCGCAGCGCCAGCCGCGCCGTTATCGCCCCTGACCGCGCCTCCCGAACCCGCCGCCTTGCCGACCGTGCGAGCTGCGACTGCTGTCGCCGTGTTGTCTAACGAACCACCAGCAAATTGATACGTCCCGCTCGAGACCAGCGCCAACAATGTGACGTAGTGCACGTCCTCTGAGAGTCCGGTCTTGATGTTGGGCGCGCTGATCGACGACGCGTATCCCCCGCCTCCGCCGTTGAAGTACGAGCCAATCGGCTCGCTCACCGTCGTGCTGTCGACGCCGAGACCGCACCAGATTGCCGGACCCTGCGACGGTGCCAACGCGGCCCCCGCCAGCGAGATGTCCCAGTCCTCGCCCGCCCAGAACAGAGCGTAGTTCCTGATAGTCGACGTCACCTCCGCGAACGCCGGACCGGTGTTGGATGTGCTGTATCGCACGCCACTGGTGTTGTTCATACGAACCTGCGTTCGCACCCCCGGGTCGTTGAACCACGTGCGCACGAAACGCTGCGACCACGAGTCCACGAACGCGGGTCCCGCGATCGGATACACCATGCCGACCAGTGTGCGCGTGTTGTCGCCGCTCTTGATAACGACGTCCCTGTTCTCCGCAGCCGTCGACACGGCGTAGGCCGTGGTCACGGCCTCGAGTATCATCACACCCGAACTCATGAGCGCGTAAATGTAGTACTTCGTCGACGCGGTCAGTCCTGTCGGGGGCAATGACACACCGCCTGCCGGGACTTCTTCAGAGCGCCCATTGATGATAAGCAGGTGACCGTTCTTGGGCTGCAGCACCAGGTTCGCGCCGACCAACATCAGCACGCATTGACCATGTCCGCGTATCAGGTCTTTGGCAAGGAACGTGATGCCGACGACGGGCGGTACCGTGAAGTTAATCTTGGCCGTGGTACCCAATGAGTTCGCAATGACCTCGGTACGCGCGAACGTGTCGGTACCCGCGTCGTATTCACCAAGACCCACTTCCCATTCCAACAGGTCTGCGGACTCCGCACGATAGCGATAGATCTTGCCATCGGCAGCATCGGCCGCGGTCGGGTCTTGATAGCCCTGCACCACCGAGTCATAAACCCAGTCGCCGGTGCCACCCGACGCGGGTAAGAACTTGCAGACGTCGAGGAACGCGACGGTCATGTGTTTTGCAACCTGAGCGTCGAGGGGGTCAATGCCCACAAACCGGCGACTGATATCACGTCCACGCCGAAGTCAATGTAGGCGACCAGTTCATCGGCGGAGGCTGCACCCCCGCGCGCCTTGTAATAGACCGCACCCCGTGCCGTGATTGTCGACGCCGGTAACGAGATTCCGTCGAGTTCAACGTCGACCCGATCGTTCGCTGTGTCTTTCGTCACTGACACCGACGTCACTTCACCACCCGCGGTGTAGCCGGTACCCACGATCTCATTGGTGACGTCGGAACGTTTGGTGTCCGCGTCCTTGTCAGGAGTGTACCCCGACGTCACCAACATGCATTGGAACGTGTCGGTGTCGAAGTCAATGGCATCAGTCGCCATGTCTTCGATCGCCGAATTAAAGATCATGGAAGCCATTATTCGTCCTCACTGTCATCGGTTACACGTTCAAACTCTGAAATGCGACCCTTCCCATCGTGCTTCGTGACCCGCACAGTTTCCTTTCCGGCCTTGCCCTTGACGGTCACGGGCACCGTCACCGTAACTTGTGCAGGGGGCATCCGCGACAGCGCATCGGCAAATGCATTGGGCAGCGAGAACGGTATCTCGTCACGAGCAGGGTTGTTGAAGCGACTGGGTTTGATCTCCTCGAATACTTCAGGACCCAATACGATCTCCCCCTGATAGGCCGGCATCGTCAAGGGGTCGACGGCACCCGCGTCCATCGATATCGAAATGTGCGGCGTGTAGTCTTCATAGTCCCAACTGGCATCCGTGCGATCGTTGATCGATCGATGGCGCCATGACAGGGGCGACGACGCAAACCCCAACACCAGGTACTTGCCGAACTTCTCATTGACGCGCGGGCCACCGGCCTTGATCCGCAGGTTGCCCTTGTCGTCAGTATTCCATTCCTCTTCCCCGACCTTGAGCCAATCGACTGGCTTCTTCGAATAGCAGACCGTGACATGCATCTCTGCATCCAGCACGTTCTGCACACCCTGCGCCTTATAATGCTTCGCCACGTCGCGCCAATTCAGTACCGGCCGATACACGTACAGGGTACGAGGTGTACTCTGGTCAATCAATTCGGCATCGCGAATGCGTTCTGCCATTGACTCGATGACGGCGTCTTCACCGACCACCTTCTTCTTAGGTACTGCCTTGGGCAAGTTATTGTTCGCAGGAGCAGGGGGCATCGGCTTGCCAGTTTTGGGATCGATCTGTGAGCCCGCGGCCTGTGCCTCGAGTGCCAGCTGTGCAGCCTTTTCTTCGGTCGACGGCTCGCGCTCGTCAATGTCGGTACCGAACTCCACGATGATTTGCTCGATACCCGGATACCAAGTAGACTCGATCAATTGATTTTCGCGGGCCTTCTGCAGCACAAGGGGATCCATTAGCCCGGCATCGACGTCGGCCTTCATCACAGTGGCTTGCTTGACTGCGATCTCTGCGGCCTGTGCGTCGTCCATCTGCCACAACGGGTTCCAATTGTAGAACAGACCGTCGGGCTTGGTACCCAAGGCGGAAATCATCAGGATCTCGTCGAGGGGTTTCAAGGCCGGCTGGATCGTGATCTCCTGTTCCGTCGACGTGCGATCGTAGTAGTTGCGGGTATCGGAGTCACCAGTCGCGTTCATGCCCTGCGGTGCCTGCCCCATGAAGCGGGTCGCGGGGATGTCAGCGGCCCCGCACACCATGATCATGAACGACTGCAACACCTCGGGCATACCCGTGAACGTTTGATTGACTCGCTCCCACTCCTCCTCCTTGTCGATCAACAGCAACGAATAAAGCGACTTCATCACGTTCGCCATTGCGAACCGGGTCTTGAGTCGCTCCTCGTATTCCTTGTTGGAGATCCGTTCCGACAGTTCAGGGATCTTGACGATATCGACCTTCGCTTCCTGCACCAATGAGGCGAGGGAGTTCGACACGGTGCCCATTGCCATCACCGCATCGGCGACGACCTGCAGACACGAGTCACCCCAGCCGTTGGCGAGGTTCACGTCGGGCACTTCAAGACCGACAAAGCGAATAACCCGTGACGGATGCAGTCGCAAGTTGCCTGCCGATCGCGGGATCGATCGGGTGTAGTATGACGGCTGACCGAAGTAGGGTGACATGATGTCCCACTCGGTCTCACCCGCGGTCAGCTCATATCGATTGACGACATGCACGAACTTCAAACAGTCCTTGCCGAGCTTCTCGATCTCCAACGGGTCTTCTGATTTGCCCTGATCGACACCCAGTACCAAGGCTGCACCCCCGTACAATCTCGCACGCTGCATCACCATCATGGTCTTGCGTTGCAGGTTCAGCGACTTTTCCAGGTCCTCGATCGCAGTCAAGTCCTTGGCATCGGACTCCCATGAGCGCCATTCGCGGGTTGCATCATAGGCCGGGATGTCGATCACCTTGCGCGATACCCAATCACCACGATAGGCCGCTTCCAACTGGGCCTTGGGTAACTCCGAGTACCCGAACATGGTCGACGTGTTCTTGTCCTTCTCGGTGCCCATCCCGGTCACTAGATTGAACAGGGTGTCATTCATTTCCCGCATCAGCGCATGCGGTGCTCCCTGCGACCCCTGTACGATCGCAGGACTTGCGGGTGCCTTGTCTGCCTTGCGGGCAGTCGCTTGTCGTCCATTAGCCATTTGCTGATCCTACCCATGCCATTGAGCCGTCGTATTTGTATTGCTTGTTGACCAGCTTCGCGAAGGCACCGCCCGCCGCGTCCACCTGATCCTTATATGCAGCCGCAGGGAACGACTCGTGTTCGTCAGTGAACGCCGCGTTCCAACGGTTCGAGGCCACCAGCAGGATGTTGCCTGCTTGCCATTGCGCAGCGTACGGTTCCGCGCGCATCTCCTTCGAACCCGTGACCCGATCGGCCTTGACGATGTGACCGCGCAATTCCGCGATCGTGCGTTCCGCAGACTCCTTACCACCAGACCCCGGCTCCTGTTCCACCCACACCTCAACGCGCTCATGCATCACGTCGTCGGCTTGAGCTGCGGCCTTGATCATTTTCTCGCGGTCCCATGCAGACCACTGCCCGCGTCGCACGTCTTCGACGACACAACGACCGTCCTTGAGGAGATGCATGAGCACACCCGCTGTATAGGCACCCCCGTCTGCAGTGCCCGCCTTGTCCCAATAGCGTACGGTGCGTCTGATATCGGCCTTGTCGGGAGGAGTCGGCACATATCGGATCTTGTTCAGCGGGAACATCCCACCGCCGCTAATGATCGGCGACTGCTGATACAGCGACTCCCATGACGCGATCGTGTACGCCTTCTTGCGCTCCATCAAGAACGCACGCGACTTGAACTCGGGGAACAACGGTTCGTTCTTGCGTCGCGGATCGTAGGCGCTGTTGCCCCTCAATTGTTTACCCAACCCCATCGCCGGGTACTTGAGCTGTATGGTGTTGGGGAAGTGCTCAAGAAACCTTCCTGCGGGATCGTCGACATGCCACCGGGTCATGATCATGATCAGACCAGCATACTCCGAAAACCGGTTGAAGTAATCGTCAAGGAACCAATTCCAGGTCTTGTCGCGAATGGTCTTGCTCTGCGCTTCCGCGCGTCCCTTGATCGGGTCATCAATGATGCCCAGATCCAAGCCCTTACCCGTGACCTGCCCCTGCACAGTCACATTACGAAACGACCCCTTCTGTCCCACATATTCGAGGAACGAGGAGTTGCGCATATAGCGCCCGGCTTGCGTGACCACGTTCGACGTGTTGAGTACCGTCGAGGGGAACACCCGACCATACTTCGTGCGGTCGTCCATCATGCGCTGAATGAACAGGTTGGTCATGATGCCCAACTCGTCCGAGTACGACGCGTACATGGAACGGGTCTGCGGCTGCTTACCCGACACCCACGCTATGAAGTCCTGCAATGATCGCGACTTGCCATGCTGCGGGGGTGCCTCAAGCAACAGCTTGGGCCGTTCATTGTTGATCAGCCGCTCATAGAACTCCTGCAGCTTGACCGACACCTCAGCCACCCACCAGCCCTTGAGGAGGTTGGGGTCCATGTATTGACGAAACGCCCAGAAGCTTTCGCGAGACTCCATCGCGAACAGTTCTTCGTGCATTTCAAAATCGTCTTCGACCCAACCACGCCTGACCGCACGTTGGTTCTCCTCGGTCGGCATGATCAACTGGCGGTTCATGTCAGTGGTCTAATCGCTTGCGGTAGGGCGCAAGTATGATGCTCACCTCGTCCCACGTACGCTGTGTGAGTTCGCGATCGGCGCGCGTCATCGGCTGGTTACACCACATGCATATCGGACCTACAGTGCCGTCCGCACGATCGCCGTTCACCAAGCACGACCCAAGGTGTATGCGCCCACACCTATTGTATGGCACCATATCAGTCATGAGGTTCGAACTCCTCGCGCTTGAAGTACCGTGCTTGACGTGACGGTGACGGCAACGTGCGATAGGCCAGCAGGCCGTGGTGTTCGCAATAGGCACCCATCGTCGCGGGGGCTCCGCACACCTGCATCTCCCGCACTTCATTCGACGTCGGCCACTTGCAGTCCTGTTTTGACGTTGCAAAGAACGCGACACTGGTCGACGGCAACGTCTCCACGATATCGACGAGATAGCCCGGTGTTGAGTTGGTGGTCTTGGCTGACAGGTACACACCACCCTTCGATACAGTAGCTTGACGTCTCGAGGGAGCACCCTTCCACTTACCAAGTTCCGTCAATCGTGCGCGCACCATCGGATAGGTGATCGATTGCTTGAACCCGATATTGATGGTCCCTGCGATAGCACTCACTTGAACTCCTGCTTCGTGCAGTTCGATCATGCGCTGATCGATATCAGGCGTCCACACCATCAGCTGCTTCTCGTATTGATTGCGGTTTGTGCGACGTCTCTTCTTCATGATGCGGTCTGCACGGGTCCAACTTGCAGGTGATCGAATGCCCATGCGATGCATCTTGCCAAGCACACCACTGCGTGTGACTTCGAGACCATGCACAGCTGACAGCTCGGCCTTGATCACACTGGCACTGGAGCCCTTGCTCCACATCTGTGCCGCAATCAATGCAGTCTCATAATGCCACGGGGTAGTGTGATCGTGCGCTCGTACTGTTGACGTGACTGGGTCCGTCATGACAATCACCACACGCCTGCGAACCGCATCGCAGCGAGCAGTGCTGCACCACCGAAGATCACGTAGATCATCATGGTGACGTACTTCGTCGGTTCAGCATCCCACGCCATTTTCTTGACGCCCCAGACTGCGAGGAGCATCACGCAAATAATCACGACTTCGAGAATGAGGAAACGAATAATTGACTCACCTGACATGGCGACATATCCTTGTCCACGTGGTTGCGGGTTTGTCACGGGCCCATGGAAGTACCAATAGACCCGTAGCCATTTATCGTGTAGCCAGTCTGTCACGCCTCGCCCGCTGTGTCGGAGTCTTCCTCGAGCGGCTGATAGATCGGCATTGCGGTCAATGTCTTGGGAACAGGCAGACCGCGTTCCTTCATGCGCTGCTTGACGTCTTCCACAGTCTCGTACACCATCTGCACGGGGCCACCGTCCTTGCCAGTGACCTGATACGGCAGACAACGCTCAAGCAACCGCACGATCAGTGTCTTGTCCTTTTGTCGTGCAAGCTCCATGAAGAACTCAACAGCACCCTGCTTACCCCTGCCGTTGCCCGTGCGCACGATTGCTTCCAACATCGCTTCTTTGATCATGAACGTCAGTTTGTTCGGAGTACCCTTCTGACGTCCTGCGATCTTCTTACCACCCTTGATGAAACCACGATCGAGTGGCTTCTTGGCTTCATTGTGGACAGCCTGGCGTGCTGTCGGTCTGTCTAAGCGTTCGCGTTTCATTGGCGCACTCCTATCTAACTGCTATTATAGGTTTACTTTATGCGGTCTCAGTCTAACTGAACTGCAGTACTAGACTATCATCGACCGAGACCGGGCAAGTCTCGCACCTGATGTGTTGATCGAGTGTCTTGCAATAGACGGGACCCTCGATTGAACAATAACGTCCGGGGTGGGCGTGCATCGGTCTGTCCACGTCGTCCCTGATTTCCCTTTGCGGGAATTGATTTGACTGGTTCATGAATTGTCCTGCAAGATCTCGACTCTGATCTTGACTTCATGTTGCAGCCAATTATTGAGTTCCAGTTTGGACTGGACGTCGATCGCGAGTGCTGTAGCTTCACCTGATCGGATTGCTTTCGCAAGAGACTCCAGAGACTCAGCCACGCGATCCTGAAACTGCTTGGAACCTTCGACCGTGATAGCGGGGTAACCCGGGCTGTCATTGCCCGCGATCGTGTCCGTCGATACAGTACCCGCGACAGCCGTCATGCCCAACACCTTGAGGATGTTCCTGCGAGTGTTCATTGCAGTTCTCCTTCGCGATCTGCAGGAGTCCCTTCGGTCGCGAACAATTCGACGGGCCCGAGGGAGTCGGCAATGCGGGCGATCGAAGACAGCAGTGTAACGAACAGGTCGCCCACGGCCTGGCGTCCCTGTCTTTCGATCTCTTCTGATTGCTTTGCGAATTTGCGGGCGTCGTCGGCCGACATTTGCTGCGGGCGCAACTTGTCGCGTTCGAGTGCCTTCAATACCAGTTCGACGTTGGTGCGAATTGCGTTGTAGTCTGTTGTCATGATTGCGATCCTTATGGTGGGTGGCATGAGTCGGCTGGCTTCTGATCGACTCTTCCATTTGTATGTTGCAGGGACGCTACCGCAGGACACCGCTCAATGGGTACCGCGTCATTCGATCAGCTCCAACCACTCGCGACCGAAACGGGCTTTGACTATCTGTCCCATGAACTCGATTGCCACTTCGTGCAATCCGTCCTTGGTTTCCCTTATATACGAACCGAGCCATGATTGAAAAGACCCCGTGAGGATCTTCACACGATTATTTTTGCGCAGTTTCGGGAGCACGACGGGGGGAGGGAGTGCGAGGTACTGCTCCTCATTGACCATGTTGAACAGCACTTGCATGTGACGTCGGGGCACATATTCGATCCGGTGATTGGACGGTACCAGACCAATGACGCCGAACGTTCCCCTTAACCTGTGCAGGTTTGGGGAGTCTTGCACGAACAGGTAACCGGGAAACATCACGACCAATTTGCCCTTGTGGGTGATCTCGATGCGCGGCATGAAGGTTCTCATATCCTGTTTTTCGACGTTTTGACGTGCCCAGTTCTCTCTTCCCGATTGCGTAGTGACGAGCACCCAACGGGGATCGACGACGCGGGGACGCGATTTGTGCGGGGCACGCCCCTTGCGAGGGGGATTTGCCGTGCGATCGGAGCGCGCTGGGGCGATTTTACGCGTTTGCATGGGCCGATACCCCCCTGATCGCGTCGCACCGCTCTGTGACGCTCCTAGCGAATGACAATTCGGGCCCCCTGATCGCTCTTGACGACGTGCACGACGGAAGAGAAACGAGAACTCTCGATCGCCTGGTGATCGATGTAGAACACTTGATTGTCACGGCCGCGCTCATTCAAATACTCAATGGTTTCGTTGACGCCCTCAGGCGACATGTGCTTGGTGACCTCGTCGAGGATCATCAAATCGCATTCGACTCCTGCACGACGCAGCAACACTTCACTCAAGGCGATGGCACCGATCAACCTTATGCGTTGGCCCTCACCGCCTGACCACGACTCCATCTTGACGCCCTTTTGCATTCCCATTTTCATCACCTCGACATTGAGACCCAACGTCACGTCCCCCGCCTTGCTCTCGCGCTCGATATCAAATCGTACTTCCCAATCGTCGAGACCGATTTGCGGCAACAGGGTTTGGGTAACAGCGTACAATTCGTCCAACACCTCCTGCAACAGATACAGTCTGATGCCGCGGAACCCCTTGACCCAATACTTGGCACGTTCGCGCTTTTGTTCAGCGACCTTGATCAGGCGGTCACATTCGTCTGCTTGATTGATCAGGGTCTTCCATTGCGTTCGCGCTTTCGATATCAGGGGTGAATACGGATTGTCGGTCTGTCCGGCCGTCTGATCGTTCAGTGCCTTGTAACCGGCCTTGAACTCCTGCACTTTGCCCTGCGCCCGCGTGCGGCCGTCGACAGCTTCATCAGACTTCGCACGATAGACCCGCACGTCATGTTCCCAACGCTCCTTCTTCATGCGGGCTGCTCCTCGAGCAGTACCCGATGCTTCCCACGATCGCTTCGCCTTCTTCACGCGTTCGGTCTGCTCCTTGAGCGCCTTGCGGGCTTTCGCCGCGTGGAGTTTGTGGTCACCCTTGAGGGTCTGGCCGCATGTCGGGCACTTGTCGCCGTCGAGCATGTCGCGCAGGTCCAGCTCAAGCCGCACGCGTTCACGGTCAGCTGCATCAAACTCCGCACCCATCTCCGCATACTTAGCAGCCGCGGCACTGAACGCATTCACACCCTTGTCGAGTTCGCGCTGGGCATGTCGCAGTTCAGTCTCGGCTCCGTCATAGGCCAGATCGTAGTTACCGAGCTCCAACTGCGCGCGTTCGACAGCCGCTAACAGCAGTCGCAGGTTCTTCTCTTTCGTCTCGAGGGCTGCGGCCTGCTCGTCCATCCAACCAGCACTCTTGTCTTTGAGGTCGTCGAGTGTCTTGCGCGCGTCGGAGATCATGAACTCATGGTTTGCAGACTGATGCATAAGACTCGACATGGCGACTTCGTAGTCACTGGCTTTTTTGTTCGCGGCCCTCGAGCGCTCTTCCCATCGATCGAGATCGAGTGTCTCCGACAGCAGTGCCAGCTTTGCCGTAGACTTCAGGTCCAGGAACGTGTCGGCCTTCTGCGCAAAGTACAGTGTGTGCTGAAACGTCGCGAACGATAGCCCGATCAGTTTGTCCACACTCTCTTGCGTCACCACCTTGTCATTGATCCACAGACCATTGGTGGTCGTCGATCGGGTCACGGTCATCAATGCACCGTCGACATAAACATCAACCAGCACCCGCGGATGGTTCTTGGTCTCCCACGTTCGCAGGTCCATCCCCCGCAGGCCCGACACCGTACGCCCGTACAGACACCAACACAATGCGTCCCACACCGACGACTTCGACGCACCGTTGCTACCCAATCGCGGGTTAACCCGGTTCTCCCCTGACATGAAGTGACAGCCGAGTCCGATCTTCGCGAGGTCAAGCTTGTGCGGCCCACCCCTGAACTCCTTGAAGTCAATCAGTGTGATACGCGCGAACTCTAGGTGTGGCATCATTAGGCCCTGATCGCTTTTCGGAACACACGCACGCAGTTGTAGCACGTCACCGCGTCATTTGGGATGGCGTACGCGACAATACGCTGCCGCTGCTCACTCAATGGCTTGACCACGTTCTCAGTTGATTGCGTCACCGTCAGTGTGGTGCCCGACGGTGCTGTGATCTCGAATGGCTTGTCGGTGCTGACCATTGTCGCCTTACCCCACCGACCGCAAAATGTTTTAACTGATCTTGTCTCGGGCACGATCGTAAGCATTGCGTGAACTTTCATAGGTCATCTCCTAAACCTAAAAATGCGGCTCGCAAATTTTTCACACCGAACTCCTCTAGAACGACACGCACTGGCTTAAAGTATCTACGGATCATTGCGGTGTGGTCAGTCTCATACCCATAACGCTTGACGAAATCCACAAGGTCGCGTTCGTAGACATCTTCAAGGGCAATCCGCTGATAGCGCATAAAACGCGCCTTGAGGCGACGACGTGATGGCCGCTTGCGCATTACTTGCCCTCCATGATCGCGAGACCCATGTCTATCGTCTTGTCGTCGAGGTCGTGGCGTTTGCCGTACTGCTCGACCAACTCATGGTCATCAGACTGCTTTGACTCCTTGATCTTGATACGGCGCTTTATCGCTTTGTGTTCGAGGATCGGTTCTTTACGTTGAATGGTAAGGCCGTGCTCTTGCCCCCACTCCTCGATTGCCTTTTTGGTGGAGTGCCAGGTTCCCATGTCGTCAACGCGGATGCGGACCTTAACAATATCTCTCTCGTTAAAGCCTGCAGTTGGGAGTTCTTCAATTCCTCCGACAACGACCAAACGTTTTTGAGGGAAGGTGCCAACTCCAATACTACGGACTCGTCCATTTGGTAGATCGATGCTGAGTAACCTTGGAGTATATTCGTCTCCGAAATTGATCGTGTAGGGTGCACCGGCGTAGATAACAGGCCCCAGTGACTGAGGGACGTGAATGTCTCCTGACACCACGGAGGCACGCGCGGGAATGTATTCGAGAGGGACACCTTCGAGCTGTCGTCCAAACCCGATGCTTGCACCGGTGAAGGTTTGGTGGGCGAAACAGATTTCGAACGCTTCGAAGTCGACATCTTTCCAATCCTCCTTGTAGCGTCGAGTGTGTGGCAGAAACAAACAGCTCTTGAACTGCTTGCCGATATCAGCACCATCCGTGATCGCGCCGACCCACGTGCAGTCCGGTATCCGCGACAGGAACGCGAAGAATGGAGACCCCTCATCCGCATAATCGTGGTTGCCCTCGAGTATCACGACAGGGGCAACCGATGCCAATGCATCGATATGATCAACCACTCGATTAACCAATGACGCGGAGTGCCGATCCTTCTCTTGTGTCAAGTCACCGAGGATCACGATGCCGTCGGGCTGCCGTTGCTTCGCGATCGACCACAACTCCCGCATGAACGAATGTCGGTACTCGTTCGCGGGGTCGTCGGTCAAATGCAAATCGCCCGTGACCAATAGGTTAATCATCGTGGCTTCCCTGCTTTGATGTACGCGAGCACGACCTCGATGCCCAGTGGTGTCAATTTATAGTCACCATCGGGCAAACGCTCAAGGTAACCCAACTGACGCAGTAATGAATTGTTCTTGTTGCGTCTGCGGGCTCGACCCGCAGGCAAACCGTCCATCGGCACAATGCTGTTAGGACGGCGCCACGCTTCATACAGCTTATGTAGTTCGCCGGGCATAAGCTCATGACTCATTCGTACTTCTCCCGCAGCATAATGTTGTCCCTGCGCAATTCAGCACACAACTCACGCTCACGCTCCAACTCGTCAAGCAATGCTCGAGGGTCCATCCCAGCCACGACCTTGTCGCGTTGCTCCCACACCGTTGCATCACACTGCAAAGTCCTGATGCCTTGCGCACGCCACATGGCAACAACCTCGGGTCTATCATCAATACAAAACAAAGGTGCAAGCCCCTGCGATTTGATGTGACCCAACATGTCTAGCTTGACGTCGGTGTCCGCACGATTGTCACTTTGAGAGCGCATGATCAAAGCTGAGTAATTGATATCGTGAAACGCAAGCCAATCACGCGTCTGACCGTGATACTGCGAAGGGCGGCCTGTGCATACTAGCACTTCAACTTCAGTGTTGTTAAAAATCAAGTTCATGATGAACTTAACTTCTGAATAAACACTGTCCCTAGGTATTGCGTCGAAGAATGGACCCCACTGCTTACGACCACCAGTCATGAAGTGTTGTCGGTGATCGTTGTTCGCGAGAGTACCGTCCAAATCAACGATGATGCACGGGCGTCCCCTGCGCAAGTTCAATGTCGGGCCACCATATCCAAACCATTCTGGTGCTGCGGTATATTTCATAGTCTTATCCTCTTGCGTTTGATTGGTTCAAGCCGAATGCGTTCACGTGATCGAGTACTGACTTTTGCAACCTCATAGCCGAGGATGCGCGCAAGCTCCCCCGCTTTCAGGAACGGTTCATTGACGGAGTTGACGTCGGGGAACGGAAGCTTCATCACTGCATCGAACTCGAAGAAGTCCGCGCGCATTACCCACGATCGCAGCACCACCGTCTTGTGGGCGTACATCGGGGTGCCATAAGGGTTGATAATTGACGCAAGGGGGATGATCAAAAGGGTGCTTGATTGGTCCTGCCGCGCGATCAGCATCGGAAGCTTCTTGTGAATGGTGGCCTGCTTGCAAGTCTCTTTCCAAAACGCTGCGAGCTTACCAACTCCTCGCAACACTCCTGACTCGATCTTCAGGTCGGCGTATCGTTTACACTCGACGTAGAACTGATCAGTAAGCGCGTGTCCAAGCCGATGGGTTGCGGAGATGTCACCCGCATGATGCGCAAGATCTTTGCCTGCACGTCGGCCGACAGTCGCACGACCCCCAGACATCGCCGACCGCCAGAACAAATCCTCGCGTTTATTGTGCGAGACCCACAGTGACAAAGCTTTGCAAACTTCGCGCTCATACGCTGACCCCTTTGCTTTCCCGCCTCCCTTGCGCATTATCTCGTTCCTTCTTGCGTGCCCGATAGGCTTTGCGTTGTGCAGCTTTCTTTTTGGCGCGTCGTAGTCGTGCAGGTTTATGCTTACCCATATTTCTTCCTCGGAGTTAGCAGCTTGTCTTCGATCTCATACCACTTGTGTTCAACGATCGCACGAATGCGGTCGATCTCCTTCTGCCCATCCTCGGGTGACATTGCTAGCACCCAATCCAAATAGTCCTTGACCTCAGACTCCCTGATATCGGCGAGCTTGAGTGACCGACACTCCTTGAGCCAATCGACGCATGACTGAACGTCATCGATCCCATAGCCGAACCGCACGTCAAAAGCAGCTTCGCGGAACGGGAGTCCGACCTTTGACTTGTCAATCTTCGCCAACACCTTGACTCCAGTTGCACGTGCGAGACCCGAGACCTTACGGGTCAGGCGACCGACGTGCGCAAGGTATACGACTTGCGACGCGTAAAAATCCAATGCCTTGCCGCCTGATCGTGAAAACTTGCGACCGAATGACACTCCGATTTTGTCGCGGACCTGCGACACGATTATGAGCGTGACCTGGCTATCAGCTAATTGACTCGTCAGTCTGCGAAACAACTGCGACAGCATCTTGGCCTTCTGCGCGCCATAGGTGCCCTCGTCCATGTCGCGTTTCATTTCGCTGCGGTCTGACAACGCGTCCAACGAGTCAACGATGACCAATTCTTTTTGCTTCGCTTTCGTCACGATCTTTTGCAGGTCCTCAAACATGTCCTCGACCGTTTCCATCGGAGCGTCACCACCGAAGTCAATACGCTCGATCGGCATCCCGAGTGCTCCTGCATACGGTTTATCGAATGCAGACTCTGCTTCGCGGTATCTGATCTTGCCCTTGGGATACTTGCGGGCAAAGTTTGCGCTGGCTTCGATCATGAGCAGGGTCTTGCCCGTCGCCTTGTCACCAACCACGTTGATGATCCGTTCTTCACACCACCCCCCACCTAGCGAGAGATCCAACAGCTTGGACCCCGACGGTATGAATTGTAAGTTTGACTTAGGGGCTGAAAAATAGTTGCCCTGTTTCAATCGTTCGCGCGCCACCATATCGGACTCCGTTCAATGTAATGGGGGGCCGCAACGCGCGACCCCCCGATGGTATCAACGCCGACTGCGGCGAGCAGGGCGCTCCTCGGCGTCATCATCGTCACGAGCGCGGCCACGTCGCGACGGTTTGTCATCTTCTTCTTCATCAACTCGCTCGCGACCACGGCGGGCGGGTTTGTCGTCATCATCATCCGCATCGCGACCACGCCCTCGACGCGCTGGCTTATCATCGTCTTCAGGCTCTTCCCGAGAACGACGGCCTCTCGGCTTGTCGTCGTCATCCTCGTCCGCACGTTCACGACCGCGACGTGCCGGCTTGTCGTCATCATCGTCAGCATCTCTGCCACGACCACGACGTGCCGGTTTATCATCATCATCGTCTTTAGCGCGACTACGACCACGACTGCCACGCTCCGTTGTCTCGTCATCCGGGTCATCATCGTCACGGTCACGACGGCGCCGCGAAGCACGGTCATCATCGTCATCGTCGTCTTTATCACGACCACGCCGACCACGAGGCTTCTCGTCATCATCTTCATCACGAGCGCGACCACGACCACGCGGCTTCTCGTCGTCGTCATCATCACGACTGCGCTTGCGACCGCGGGGCTTGTCATCGTCGAGTTCCTCGTCCTTGGACTCCGAGGTACCCGACATTTGCTTCTCGACGTGTTCGAAGGTGTCGTATCGCAGAGTATCAGGCACTGGGTTCTCAGTGATGAACGCGAGGATATCGTCCTGGTCGTCGACGTCATCACAAATCGGGGTAGACTCCCGGTCAATGATGAATGAGTATCGTGTCTTGAGACCCTGACCAGTCTTCTTGATGATGATATCATAGCCATCGTCCGGGTGATCGATCAGGAGTATCTTGCCCGTACGCTCGGTGTGGCACAGTGCCGCGATATCGCGATCTTGCGTCCACGACATTTCCCACAACTGCGGGACCGGTGGATCGGCCTTGTCGTCGCGATCGATCAACCACACGACGCTTCGCTTGACGGGTGCAAGATCTTTCGCTTCCTGATCTTCACCCGCGTCTTTCGCGAGTTTCTGCTCGACGCACACTGCGCACTTCTTGCCCAGCATTTTGTTCGCACATAGATAGTTCGAATTGTCAGCACCGACGAAGCGATGCATCCAAACATCGAACCCATAATGATCATGGTCTTCCCATGAAGCAGGGAGGATGCGGACCTGCGACTCCCCATTCTTCGGGCGGAACACGTCGAAGCCCTGCTTGAACGGTGAGTCAAACCGGCCGCCAGTTTGTTCGGCCCGCTTCTTCACGTCGTCAGCATTGCGCTTCTTGTACACAAAAGACGAACCCTTGGACCCGCCCTTGTCTTTCTTACTCCCGGTCCTAGCGACCATTGCCTTCTCCTGAGGTTAGGTCACGCAAGACATTTCTCACGTGACGACGCCTGGCTGCAAAGTATGCAACCAGCAACAATCGGCCCAAGGCATACACCGCCAAGACACCGACAAATAGTTTTAGAAAGAACTCTTCCACAGCTACCTCCGCTTGCGTTCTTCGCGCTCACGCTGCATGGCTGCACGATTGCCTTCATGCGCTCCTTCTTTGACGCGGTGCGCGCCTGCTCCTTCAACCATGCCCTCGCCGAAGTATCCCGCAAGATACAGGGAGACGAGCTCCTTCAATGCATACGATCGTTGCAGATACGACTCCTTTAGTGCTTGCAGGAGTCCAACCGATTTGTTCAGACGAGCCAACTCCTTGTTCGCGGAGACGACCGCTTTGTCCTGCATCACCAAATTCCTGATCGCAGTCTCTGATGGCTTTTTCTTTTCTTCTTCTTCAGCCATGCGTCGTATCTCCTCGTCCGCTTCGGCCTCGATGCGCTTCGCTTCATCTTTTTGCATGTCTCGGATACTGATATCGATGGCGAGACGCTCCGAGACCTTGTGAAAATTGTGCACCTGCATCGTCAGTGCTTCATCAAGGGCGTGCTTGTCAATCGACATGCCCTCGGTCATCTCCTCGAGAAACGAACCGTCATGATCGGTTTGCTTGTCGTCGGTCCGCACCCGCGTATTCTTCGCCATCGTCATTCTCCTCCGCTGTATATGCTCCTACCGACTGACAGGAGCAAGGGCGCAATGCCCTCCGATTGATTATACTCGTTCGAGAACTGTTCGATGATATGGAGGGTCGCCATTGCTTCACGATCGGACTTGGCCCCTTTGAGCACGGCCCCCATGTAGTTGGTGACGACAATGCGCACGCCTTCGAATGACTCGTCCTCAAGCCGACTGAGGATACTCATGACCTTGGGCCACGAACCCCCTTTGAGCAAGAACTGGCACAGCTCGCGAACAGCATCGGAGTCAACGGCCGAATGCAGAAGTGCCGATGCTTCTTTCGCGGTCGTTGCGTTCGCAGCCAATGCGAGGTTTGCGAGGGCTTGACGTGGGGACCCCATGGCCTCGCGACAAATGATTTGCAGTACACCATCGGTGACGTCGATCCCCTCTTTCTTCGCGACACGCAACACCACTGACTCGAGGTCATCATCACTCACGGGCTTGAGTTGAATGTGGGCACAGCGCGTCATGATTGTTTTCGGGACCTTCCCGAGGTTCGTTGTGCAGAAGAACCAAAAGACTCCCTTCTTCGGCTCCTCAGTCGCTTTCAATAACGCATCCCACGCCTGCCCCGACAATCTGTGGCATTCGTCAACGATCGCAGCACGACCCCCGTTGCCCCCGACAGGGGTGTAGCGCATGAGCTCCATGACTTCGCGCATCTTGTCGACGCCGGAGTTCGATGCAGCATCGATCTCAAGTAGATCCTTGTCACACTCGAGGTATGCCGACGTGATACGCGCAAGCGTGGTCTTGCCTGTGCCCGACGGCCCAGAGAACAGGAAAGTCGACGCGGTGTCAGCGTCGAGTACTGTCTTCAAGGCTTTGATGGCCTTGTCTTGCCCCTTCACGGTCTCGAAGTTCAGGGGGCGGTGCTTCGTCGCAAGTGCTGTCACGTGTGGTGCTCCTTTGTTAAATCATACTGCTACGATTTGGTTTTGTTTATTGCGTCGGTGCGCTGGTCATCATAAAGAGCATGCACAGTTGCGTGCATGTAGTTTGTGTAGATGAAAGTAAGTTCGCAGCCAGCCAACTCGTCGAACTGCCTGGTTCGAAAGCATGTATTGGCTAGCACGAATGATAAGGTTGCTAAACAAGTAGCTCTCGACAGGTTGTTGGAAGTCGCTTCTGCGTGAACAAGCTGGCGTAGTTTTTCTGCAAACTCAGTACTGACGTCCTCATGCACCGCAGTGATCAGTACTTCTATTTGCTCTTCTTGACCTTCGGGGATTCTATAGCAGTTGTCAGTCATTTCTTTAACTCCTTGTAGTCGCCCTTAGTGCCCACATTGATGAACTTCCCAATCTCTTTCAAATCGCACCAATTGTCGCCGATCGACATCTCGACCTCCAATGGCACATTGATCCATTCGAACCGCGGCCTGCACATTTCGGAGATCACGACATCCGACCGCTCGTCAATCTCATCCTCCGGCCACAAGAACGTCAAGTCGTCATGGATCTCCATCATCGGCTGGTACAGTTTATAGTCGCGTTCTGACAACTCTGACATAGCGGTCAGCACGATTAGAGACTCGTCAGCCTGAATAGGTGAGTTGATTATTTCGTTATAGGAGATCGGAGCGTGACGTCGGTGCCCTGATAGACCAGTCACGTAACCGTCGCGCCTGTATTGCCCTTGAAGTCGTTCGTGCCACTTTTTGATCTTTGGGAACCGCTTAAAGAACTCGTCCTGCATCTCCTCGACGACTTCGACAGGGGGCGACATGTTACCCGAGCCCGCAAGCCCGACCGCTATTGACTTGGGAGACGCACCAAAAAACGTCGGGAACACGAATTGATTTTTGACACCACCACGAACGTCCTTGAACACCTTTGGGTCATCATGCAGCCCTTTCTTCGACCACTTCGGATAGCGCTTGTCAAGATTATTGACCCAGTCTTTGTGAATGTCGTAGCCGGTGAAGAATGCGTCGATCAGTGTCGGGTCCAGGCTTTCCATTGCGACATTGCGCGCTTGAATGCCAGCGTAGTCAAACGCCACAATCTTTTTCTTGCGGTGTGCGACGACTTTGCGGATCACGACGTTCGGTCCGCGTTTAGGCCAGTTTTGAATGTTGGGGTCTTCCGACGACGTGCGCCACGTGCGCACCTTGTAGGTCGAGATGATGGGTCTGATCATATTATCGTCGAATAGATGCTCTGACCCAGTACTGACAGGAGAACAATAGGTCGACAAGATTTTAGAAGCTTTGCGATGCTTGATCGTAAGAGCGACTACCGGCTCCTTGTACTTCCTCAAATTCTTTTCGTCGGTAGCGTCTCCTCCCTTCTCAGTCTTCTTCAACGTGTGACCGAGCATCTGTAGCATCTTCGCAAGGTCCTGCGATGCTGACGGGCGGTATGGTGCATCGGGGTATCGCTTGTTGTATCGAATGACCGACGGGTCTTTGGCAAGCTTTGCTTCAACTCCTGCAATTTCGTCTTCGTAGTCACTCTTGAAGTCCGCGAGTTCGTCCTGATCGATCGGGATACCATGACGCTGCGTCAATACCAGTGTGGGCACGCGTCGCAGTTGATGCCGATAGACATCCATCATACCCAGCTGTGCAATGATCGGCACTTGCTCCATGTACAGGAGTCGATGGTACTTCGCATCAATCGCGTTGTAGGTCAGCACATCCTTGAGTGGCTCGGAGTCAATGTCTTTGCGATTGACTTGACTAAGGTCCTTGATATTGATACCGAAGTGCTGCGTGGTCAGAGCCTCGAGCGAAAGCAAGCCCTGCATCTCGTCGATAACGTATGCCTGCGATATCGTATCACCCCACTCTGAGGCCCGCAGGCATTCGGGTCCAAAGAACTCCGCAGACCACTCCATCTCGAATGCGAGTTGATGCGCGATCTTCATCGGACCTTCGGCATATAGAAACTCGCGGAACATGTCGTGCAGGTAATCAGCTTGCTTCGCCGTCCATTTACTCTGCCGATGCGCAAACGGGAACGCGAGGTGCGCACCCTCGATCGAGACGGCCGCTGTGCAAATCTTCGCAGCCTTGTTGTAGGGGCGCAGAGTGCTGGTTTCATAATCGAGACCCACGAAGTCCTCTTCCATCGCAGCTTTGAGATGCTTCTCGATGACTTGCAAGTCAGCATCGCTGTCACCCATCACGATCTTGACGTCCCGACGCGCGAACTCCTCCGAATGAATATGCGGTTCGATATCGTTCTCGTCGTACACCTGCGCAATCGCGGCCCGCATCTTCTTGCGCATGGTGAACATGTTGTCGGGCTCATGACCTTCCCACTTGACGTCGGCCAACGCATCGATAGGGTCAATGAACGGGTAGTACCAACAGGTGTGGTTGCCGATGCGCACGGGGATCCGACGCCCCATCCATTGATAGGCGTGAGTCTCTCCTGCGGCCCACTTCAGGGGTACTCCTCCAAACCCGAATATGGCGCGAGGTCGCGCGTCCTCAATATCGCGAACGATCGATGGTCGGCAGCATTCGATCTCCACGAATGCGGGCGCGCGCGGACGCGTTAGTTCAATAACCTTTGACACAACGTCGGGACCTTCACCCGGGTAAGTACGGATCACATTGTTGAACCGCGCATCCTTATGAGCACTGCCCATCATTTGCCTGATCACACGCAGTTCGTTTCCCGCAAATGGTTTGTCGGCCTTGTCGGCTTCTTTCGAGGGAGCGGAGCCCAGCACGTAAATCAATGGCTGCTTTGGACCCAATGGCTCCATCTTGTTGGACGTGACCTGCGCGTGATTGAGTGGGCAAGCCTTGCACTCGATCTTGTGCAGTAAATCGACAGAGACCCCCTTCTGGGGGCCTCCGTTTTTTGCTAACTTCTTGGGTGCTGACCCGTCGTCTAATCCGAAGAATCCCATTGCAGTTTCCTTAACCTGGTTTCGCCTGTATCAAGTAGACCATCGATGCTTCCTTGTTCGCCATGATGCAGGCTTCTTCAGTGAACAAGATATGGGTGAAGCGATCAATCCCGTCCTTTATTCGTACTGGGTCAACATGCGCGAGACAATCGGGGTGCTGCTTTTCAAACCCACACTCGTCATGAACTTCTCCACGTTCGGAGACGGAGTCAAAATGCCCATGCGCATTCTTGATCGATACCACCATTCGCGTCTTGTCGACCGCCGCATCAGTGATGATGCAGGCGCGTTCCAATACGGCTGGCAATTTGTTCTCTGGTAACTCACAAAGCTTTTGCTTGTTCTTAAAAAGAGCTTGGTCAAGGATGTTCATGAAGTCGATAGGCTTGTCCAACTCCTCAAGCCTGCCATATAGAGCGATGCCGTCACACTCGAACATGGCGAAGTCATCGGCGATCTCAAGGTACAGCTTTTTTGCTCCTGCACCGATGCGCAACAACTGCTTGCAGAAGTTCGTCGGGAGAATGATGCGTTCAAAATCGACCTTACCCGTGAGCTTGACGCGGCCCGACGACAGAGTCGCGCGATCATAACCAAACAGAAACAGGAACCCGTCCTCCGCAATCAACGTCACACCCAAATGGTCAGTGTGCGACGTGTCATTACCAAGAGAGTACATGCACGTCGTCATCGCTTCGAGGAACCGACCGGCATCGCATGGAAACGCATTCTGCGGTAACGCGGGCATTTTGAACACAAAGTCCGATTTGGGCATGATCGCGAGCTTGAACTTCGATGATGCGGCTTTGACGTGCAGAGTGCCCGCGTCGTCAAGTTTAAATTCTATGGGTGTCTCCGCCGTTGAAGTCTTGAGCAATGCGAGGAGTGCTGGCGGCACTGCTCCTGCGAACGGTGTCTTGCACTCGACTTCAATCGCTATCCGACCATCGTATGCCATGATCTCCTTGCCCGTGAACCAAAAGTGACTGGTGACAGGAACAAGGCCCAAACTAGAGAGCGCGGGTTCGACGTCAGTCATGAGCTGCACGAGTTTGGGCCGGGTGATATCATCCTTGGCCATCGAGGGGGTATCCTTTCAATCGTTCTAGGAGGGACATTCTACGGGACGACGTGTAAGTGTCGTTCCATATCGGGGCGGGCTTGCGACGTTCGTAGTCAATATCGGTGATGCCATCGCGCACATAATTGTGCAGGGGCTGTTCCGGCTTACCGATCAGTTCATAATACGAGACCAATCGATTGCTCGCATTGGCCGCGTTCATGATGCGCGAAAATTGACCATTGGACATCATGGTCGCGAACACGATGGTCATATGATCCCACAACTCGGGTGCTTTTTTCTTTGACGCTTTGCGACCGATACTGTCACCCAGACGATGCTGAAACGGTTTGAGTTTCAATTGTTCGTGGAAGTCAATGAAGTACCGCAAGCACGCCGCGCGACGTGCAGACGATTGATAACGCACCTGCTCGATCGACAGACCCAGATACTCGAGGTAACTGTTTACGTGGTCCTTTTCAATGATCGAAAGATTTTCATATTGACGCTTCGCTGACGACCACGCCATCTGCGTACGCCCTGACATGATCACTCGCACAGGCAACTGAGTGTAATCTGGTTTGCTCCCTCGCATTCCCGGAACGTAGATCAGACCGAAACCCGCAGCAAGCGACCACGTCGTGCTGTCACTAGTCCACCACGGGTATCGCAGGAGTAGCGAGATCGTTGTGATCCCAAACCCGTGAGTCTTGATGAACGGCACACCCGACGCATCCGTGATCATGGTAAAGACCTGATCAAGCCACACTCGATGCTCACGATGGGTCAAGTCCTTAGCCGTCGAGATGCCGACATAAGGTTCTTCGTCGGCCATCATTTTCTCAAGCCACTTGAACGACTCACCTTGGTGGAAGATCGGAATGGGCGTCAGACCCTGCTTGCGCATATAGGTCTGGTTCTTCGCTGATTGCTCTGCGGAGTCCTCGACCTCCTCCATCGTGCGACGTTGCCCGAACTTCCCGGGGATCACATCCATGCCCGCGTAGCATGTCAGGTACTGCTCATTGCGTTTGATGAAGTCACAGTACTCTTGAATGTCGAGAGTCTCGCCCCTGTTCCAAGCGCCAAACACACCAGAGTCTAAAAATAGATTGACCTTATTCGGGGAAACGTCGTCAACCAATCTAATACGCTTAACCATTGCCCATACCTTTCTGCAAAGCGACTAGACTGTGAAACTCCGATCGCACGGCCGCGTCAGTTTTGAACAAACCCCGGACCGCACTTGTAGTCGTGATAGTACCCGGCTTCGCTACACCACGACTCTCGACGCACATATGGCGCGCCTGCATGAGCACTGCGACTCCTCTTGGTCTCAATACTGTATTCATCGTGTCAGCAATTTGCGTCGTGATACGCTCCTGCACAGTGAGGCGTCGTGCGAATGCGTCAACTAACCTGGGTATCTTCGACAGTCCGACGATACGACCATTGCCCGGCATGTACGCGACATGCGCAAGACCGAAGAACGGAGCCATGTGGTGCTCGCACGTCGAGTAGAACGGGATCGCTCCAACAAAAACCATCTCGTCGTAACTCTCTGCACCATCCTCGAATGTTTTCAAGAGTGCATCGGTGTCGACGTGATAGCCTTCGGTCCACTCCTGCCACGCTTGCAGGACGCGAAATGGGGTGTCGGCCAGCCCCTCGCGTTCGGGGTCCGGTACGATCAGTTTTAACAACTGTTTAACGATCGCGTCATGGGGGGACGTTCGGGGGGGCTTTATCGTCATTTGGGGGGCCTTTCGTCGTCGCAGGGGGCGTGCTGGGGACGTTTTGGGGGCATTCGGGGGCCCCATATGCGGGGGACCCCTAAAACCGCTCTGTGGCGCCCCCTAACGAGGCCCGTATCGGGGCGTTTCAAGGGGATCTGACAACCCAAGCGAGGAGAAGCCTTGCGCACGTTTGAGGCACGGGAGGCAATGCCCGCAGGGGGGAGTTGACCCCTCGAAACACGTCATGCTGATCGCGAGCGCATCGATACATTCGGGGATGCCCATTGCGAACGTCAAACAGTCCGCACGCGATTGATGGGTCACCGTTCGCATCTGAATAGGATGTGACGGCACGGACTCCCGCAACATGTCAGCCATGTGCGCTTCCCACTCACTGGTACAATCGGGGAAGCCCCCTCGCAAACCCGTCGCTATGATATTGACTCCAAGGCTGTACGCGTATTGCGCAGCAACTGTCAGGAAGATCATATTGCGATACGGAACGAATGAGTTGTCAAAGGCCGCTTGTTCAGCCTGCTCGACGTTCTCATACTTCATCACGGGTTCGCCGGCAAGGAGTGACCCGAATGCGGGCATATGAATTCTGTGCGTGATGAACCGACCCATAATCGGGCCGTACAGACTCGACGTCGCGACGCGTGACATGATCAGGCGTGCGTGTCCTATTTCCGACGAATGACGCTGACCGTAGGAAAAGGTCAGGGCGTGAACCTGACCCCCTTCCCTGCGAGCACGCGACAGGCGATCGAATAGAGCGATGGTGCTGTCCATTCCTCCCGAGAACAGTACCAGTGAGTCTTGAATGTCGAGTGCTCGCAGGGGCATGGGTCAGATCTCCAACTTCGCGCAGTTGACCTTTTCATCGTGCAGGAGTTTCAACGTGTGACGAAACTCCGCGCGAATGTTCGACACCGTGACCTTTGACACGGAGGCGCCGCCCTTGCCCAACTTCTTCACCAGGTCGTCGACGGAGATCTTAAGGTCATCGAGGATCGCGAGCTTGATCGAGTTCTTGACTCCCGTACCCGACTGCTTGATGCCCGACGACTTTTCCTTCTCCTTCGATGCCGCCCCGCGACGTGCCGGCTTGTCATCGTCTTCTTTCGCTGCACGACCGCGACGTGCGGGCTTGTCGTCATCATCATCCTTCGCACCGCGACCGCGACGCGCTGGTTTGTCATCATCATCGGCTTCTTCTTCCTTCGCCGCGCGACCACGACGTGCCGGCTTGTCGTCGTCATCGGCTTCTTCGGCGTCGCGGCGACCACGACGAGCAGGTTTGTCATCGTCGTCATCTTCTTTCGCAGCACCGCGACGTGACGGCTTGTCGTCATCGTCATCAGCTTCTCCGTCGGCGTCACGACCGCGACCGCGACGTGGCGGTTTGTCGTCATCACCGTCTTCGTCGGCATCCGGCTTGACCTTGCCGACATCCGAAAAATCCTTGACGGTCTTCTTCGCCTTGATCGCTTTCGTTGCTTCGTTCGCCCACTTCTGGCACTCGTCGCCGAGGTCACCCTCGCCGAGGACATCCCACTGCTTATCAGTGAGGTCCTGAATACCATTGCCAAGCGCGATCAGGAACGTTTGTCGATCCTCCTTCGCGCCCTGCTTGATCTTGGTAGCTTTCGATAGTACTGTTTCGATTGCACTCTGTGGCATGTTAACTCCGTTTGAGATGGTGGGTGGTCTATAGGATCACAAGGGTTCGGAGTATGAGGCGCTGTTGCCCTCATGCTCCGCGACCGTTACCTTTGTGAGTCGAACGCGAGGAAAATTGCCGGTGGTCATTATGACATGACAACAGGCACCAAATGCTAGTTTGGCGAAAGCCTCCATACCGACCGCAGGCAGCACGCGCAAATCGATCAAGGTGCCGTTGAGTTCCTGAAACGTGTGCAGCATCGGGTCGTCATTCGAGACCACGGTTTTGTGATCGAATGTCTCGACCAACCACTCCTTCAATCGTTTGAGACTGCCGAAGTCAATGACCCAATTGTTTTCGTCCAGCTCCTCGGCCTCGAACTCGAACGTGAATGCGAGGGCGTACCCATGCAGGTACTTACAATGCGACGTCGCCCCCGGCTGCCGAAACGCAACGGACAACCCAAGTGAGTGTGGGTAGTGTTTGGTGACGTGATACATGAGAACTCCCGAGTCAGTTTGAGTGTGTCGTCACACAATCATACTGCGGAGTTTGTTAGACCGGGTGCTTCCCCTCTCAGATACTGGCGCAGGGTGCCCAGCAAATCAATCGACGTGGGGTCAACGCCAACGATACGACACAACCGCTCGTTGGTTGTTTCGCGGGTGTCGTCACGATGCAGACGGTAGTTCTCTGATCGTGCGCGGGGGTCGTTTTGAATTGCGTGAATGAGTGCCCGCAAGAGCGGGGGGAGTCTCGACACAATCAGCGACGTGTCTGGGAGTTCGGAGAACATGAGAGACTCGACCTCATGCATTTCAGCACCAAGGTCAGACTCATTGACCACAAACTCGTTGCGGCTGCGCTTCTTCGACAGGTCGTGAATGTGATTTGTGAAGGCGGTTTTGAAAAGCGCCATGCGATGTTTCGGTGTGACATTTGGATACTTGATAACGAGTCGCTGCCACATCCAGCAGCCATCCTGTATCATGTCGTCGAAGTCGTACCACCCCGCGACACGCCAGAAGTTTTCACGTGAAGTGTTGACAAGATACCCCCTAACTCCGCGATCCATGTCCATATGCTGGTCCCCGTCTTTTCTTGATTGAAAAAAAATAAATTCGGGTTGCGCGAACGGGACCCTTGGCTCCGCTGATGACTTGGGCACCGGGGGAGAATTGAGACCCAAGTGCCCTTGCAGTTCGCGCTACTGCAACCGTGTTCTGTGCGATACCCGACAATGCTCCTAGAAATTCAACTGATCAAGGGATTGTTTCGAGCAGTTGTCGTTCTGTGAGCGTGCCAGGATCCTTGACATCCGAAGGCAATGATAAAACACGCATTTCAAGCGACGACATGTCCCCCTGCGCCCTCATTGCAGTGCCCAAGGTACCGCGATCGAGCAGCAAGTACCGTTGTGGATATCTGTGGACAACGTCGTGCAGGAGATCGATCTGACGACTGGAGGGGGCCGCCGTAAAGAAACACGTCGCCTCGATGCCGTGACGACGGCCGAGCACTCGCACCTTGAGCGCGTCAAAAGGCCCCTCGCACAACACCAGGACATCAGCATCGTTTACATTGTCGCGAATGTCGTCATACCACAATAGATAATCATTGACTGGACCAATTGCTGGATCATCCTCAAGTTCGGGGTCTGCGCTCAACGTGCGATAGCGCAACTCCTCTTGCGAGTATATCGTGCGCCCTGTCCACGTGACGAGATCACCCTCGAACTCGACGGGAAAAATGATGCGACCCGTGAACGGGCCGCGCACTGCGAACTTCAGACCGTATCGATCGGTCATGCCCATGACTTGGTCATAAGTGAACATGCGGGTCGGACCTGTCAGGTAGTTCACCGCGTGACGACATGATGGTTTGTCACCGATCGGCTTGAACTCCTCCGGCATCAACAGGGGTGTCTTGCGGGGTTCGATCACTTTGGGTGTGAGCTTGCCCATAACCGCGCCCATGAAGTCCTCAGGAATGAATACGGAGTCGCCGACGATTTGCGACGCGCGCTCCGTCGACGTGTTCAGTAGTCTCGCGATCAGGTATGCCGGGTGCTTACCCCGGTGTGACGTATTGCGGAAGCAGCGCCAGCCCTGTCCCGCAAGATTGATCGACATATGCTGCGAGGGATCGGCACTCCCGCAGAACGGGCAGTGCACCGCGACGTGACCCCGGGACACGTTTGGCCCCGAGGTCACATACTTGACGTTATACGAGTCGAGAAACGATCGCCATTCAAACGACATGCTGATACTCCTGCACAATCATACTGGGTGCGTAACAGAGTACTCATGGGTTCGAACTGATATCGTGGGATCTCCTCGGCCATGCGGTAGTGTGATCCATATGCGGCGTGCGTCGCATTGTTTGCACGTCGCATGTCCCGTCGTGTCGATGACCCCCCAAATATGCGCTTCGCGCGTTGCACAATAGTTGCCACCTAATCGTTCGTGCATAACGCGCCAGTGTGGGCGTACTAAATGCCAACCCCTGCGAGCATGCGCGATCAACCGCTTAGCCAACTGCGTTGTCGTTTGACGTGCAGGCAGGCTCAACTTCAACACCGTATGATCAAGATACTTACGAACTTGACCGCCACCCATATAACTTTTTTGTGGGCGCACCTCCGTTGCAATCTTCGGAACGTTGTTCAACGTCGCGAGGAATGCGAACAAGTACCGAAGGACTCCGCCATATTCGGGTACAAGATAATGCACCGCATAGTGTTTAGATGGAACGACTGTGTCATCTTCAACCAGCGTCATTTGATCTGGCGGATACTGCTTAAGAGGTTGACCGTACTGTATCGCAATTGACGGAGCGTACACACCGCTGATCCCATGTGCGAATGCACCAGCAAGTACGCTGATCGTGTCGGTATCGCGCAACTCTACATCATCTGTACGATACAAAAACGCGAATGGTAGGGTGACGATATCGTCTTCCACTTCAAAAAACTCCGTCATCATGATCGAGCCATTTGGCTGCTGCTCGATCAGCCATCCTATTTCAGGCACCACCCCCTGTTCTGGAGGCAGCAATTTGTTGCCATGAAAATCACGACCCCCTTGCCCGCCTTTGACGTGTAGTAAGCTCCTACGAAATGCTAGTCCGTCAAACTGAACAAACATCTTGGGGAACGGCAAGACCGAGGAGTGCCGCAAAGAGTCTAGCACGTCGTGCCTCCTCTCTTCCGACACCAAGAATGGTATAGTAGAGAGCTCCGCAAGGAACCCGCTCATCGCACTGTCAAGCATGAACCGCTTTGCGTTCGCAACTGCGTGGCGTATCACATGCAGGGGACGCGGTTGCATTGTTGAAAGCTTCCACGCTTTCTTCGGGTTGCGCCACGTCGCGCGGATCAGCTCGTTTGCTAAATCAGTCACTTTCTGGTCTCCCAACCTTGCAAGAGTTCGATAAAAGTGTCGCCGTCAATCAACACTTCGACGTGCTGACCGCTAGCATCGGCGACCGTGAACGTATGCTTCCACTTCCCATCATCCATGCGGCCCCCGTAAGACGATAGCTGACCGCGAATGATCGGAGTGCGAGCGCGTGCTTTCTGTATCGTGATCATTTGACCCTCTTCTTCTTGACGACCTTTTTCTTGCGAGGGGGGTCTTGGTTACCATAAGCGCGAGCGTGGTTGGCATCACGCAACCGCATTAGAGCTGCACGTTCGCAATGCCCTTGTGTTCGGCACCACGACGTGTTTGGGCAGTCAGCGCAAAACGTGAATATCTTGGGAGCACCCGCAGTGGGCACTCCCCTTACGTTCACGTTCAACCGTCGCACATCTCCAACTCCACTTGCCCGCGTACTTGTCGCATTGACTAGCAGTCCGAGACCGGGCATTTCGTTAGCATGCTTCAAAAGGTCCACCGCATGCTCGTTGAACACGTTGAACCATTGCTTATTACCATGTGCGTTCACGTCGAACTGCAGGGTAACGATAACTCGGTTAGCCATGATCAGCCTCCCACTCTCGATCCTCAAGCCAAGCAAGTAAATCCCAATCAATCATTTCAGTGTGCACGATCAGGCCGCTATCATCGATCACAATAAAATGCGACTCGCTATCGTACTCGTCCCACGCCGGAAATACCTTGCCGGGACCGTTCTCCGCGTCACCACCGTGCTCAGCTTCGTGGTGCAGATGGACGCAAGCACCTTGATCGGTCAAAAAGTTATGAGCGGTCAAATTCTTATGACTCAATGTCGTCATGTTACTTCTCCTTGATCTGTCATCATCAGTGCCACGTGATCAATCGTGACAGACGGGCCCGTAGGCCCGTTTCGACTTATTTCTTTTTCTTCTTCGCAGCAGGCTTCTTTTTGCCGTTCGCCTTTTTGCGTTGCTCCGCACGCCACTCCTTAGCGGCGGCCAACTCCTCGTCCAACTTGATCGTACGCTGCTTGCGCAGCGTCAGTTCATAGCCGACAGATTCCGTCACGCGTGCGATTGACGAGTGACGTGGGTCTTTCACGTCGCCGTCAAACCACCCCTCGAATGTTGCTTTGTTCATTGTCGAGAGGTTTGCAACGATACCAAGCTTGTTGATCAGACCGACATCTTGCAGCATCGTTCGGACTTTATCGATAACAGGATTTTTATCGATATAGTGATATGGTCGAATGAATGACGATTTAGCCATTGGACTTGGACTCCTGTTTCGGTGCACCGTTGCAGACAGTTGAGAGATACTTAGCGCCCGCGACGGTGATCTTAAATACCCCCGACGATGGGTTGGTAATGTGCTTCGCTTTCTTCAGTTTACTGATCGAGTCGGGAAATGACGTCGCCGCCTTACCCGCAGCAACCACAGCATCAATCAATGCTGCTTTGTTTTCCGGCTTACCATGAGCCAGAGCCTTGAGGACGACGCACGTAACCGTGTCCCCCTTCTTTGACGACGCACGCGCTACAGGGGACCCCTTATTAGGCTTGGGCCCGGTGCCGTGCATCTTCAACGTTATCACCCCCTGCATTTGATCAAGGGTTCTCCACACGCGACCGAAGGCGATCTCCTCGACTTCGATTGTCATGGTCATTGGTTTAGGCATTCTCTTTACTCCGTTACTGTTTACATCATCAGGTGTAGTTTACTTCGCTCCTTCAATCGCCAGCTGAAGCGCTCGCAGCTTCGTCTTCTGGTGATTGCCGACCCATGCTCCTCGCAACGCAGTTTGGCGATCTTTGCCAACTTCGTGGTCGATAACATAGGTGACTGCATTCAACGCACCCCACCAGGTGCCTTGCGCAGATGGCATCGTCGCACCCGGAGCTCGCTCCAACGCGGCACGAAACTTCGGAAGCAATGTCGGAGTCTTCTTGGACTCCTCGGTGCCTTCGATCTTTTTGCCAGGGTTTGTAAGGATCGACAGGAAGTACTTGTCAACCGTGTCCTTGGTCGCTTTCTTCTTCGCGAGGTGTTGCGCGCAATCCTTGAACTCCTCGGTCTGTACCATCGCGAGGTTCAATGCAATTTCCGCTTCACCACTCTTGGCATCCCACTTCTGTGAGTGTGCCATCTTGAAGCCCTCGCCCCTCTTTCCTTTGAGGTCGGAACCGAGAGCCATCGACAACGTGTTCCAGCAGACCACACGAATGGGTGTGTACTGCATGATCAAGGCTTTGCCATGAACATGAGGTGACATGATCAGGAGATACGGTCTGACCTCGTCGCCTCCTTTGCCGTTGCCGACTTTGAAGTCCTTGCCGAGACGAGCAAGGGCCCAAATGTATTGACCGTCCGACAGGGAGCCCGCAGTCTCCATTGTCATTTTGCCGGCCGTCGTAAACTTCTTGAAGAAATCAAAAATCTCCTCGTTCTGGACCGGCATATATGTGGCGCCGACCGTCGTCAGAAGTTTGTCGTCCGTATCACGAACGATAGCGAACTCCCCATCGGCAGGAATAAGCTTGCCTGCAGTGTCGGGGTAATGAAGTTGGCGCTTCGAGACCTTCCAATCGGTCTTTGACGCCTTCATCATTTGCGCGGGAGTTTGCTTGTGATCGACGTTGACGCCGAGCCCATGCCAAGGAACTTGTCCCGCATACGCCATACTCTCTACTTTATGTGCCATAGTTTCTTTCTCCTTTGAGCCGTCATCATCAGTGCCGCGTGCTCAATTGCGGCAGACCCCCTTGATAGGGGGTTTCGACATTTAATCCATTTCTTCGATCGTGATGCTATCGCCTGCGGCAAGCACGCAATTGAGGACAATATCCATCACCGCGTGACGAACCTCCGCCTCAAATGCATCTTCAGACGGATTGATGACCCGGGAATCCAACTCACCGCCTTGCCCGCGTAGGGTGACTCTGATCTGTGCCATTGTGATTTAATCCTCCTCAATTGGTTCGTCGCATTGATAATTGGAGTTCGTCAACACGTCGCGACGATACCCCGACATCTTGGTGTCATTACACTTGCGACACGTGCGGCACAATTCGATACCGCGCGCATCAAACTGCCATTGCGAGTCTAAGCCCGACCCGCAGGGGCATGACAACTTCGATCTCATTCGCTCCTCCCAAACTCACAGCCAGTTTGTGCAAAATGCATCCTGGTCATGCCGAAAGAGTCGACATAACGCGACGGCTTGCAAAACGCTTCCCACTTTGCGTCCTCCTTTGCAATCGCTAGTGCGTCGAGCCGTTCTTGCTCGAGGTTGCGGTCGCGATCAGGAACATAAGTGACTGTGTTGCTGCATTTACTGTACCCGTAGACACGCGAGTGCCCACAGTTCGACGTTGACACATACGAGTCCGCAAACGCGGAGGTCGTGAGTGTGATCAATGCGGCTGTAATCAGTAACCGTTTCATTGTAGTTCTCCGTTGGCTTGTCATCATCAGTACGAGGAGAGCCGCTCCTCGCAGACTCCCCCGTAGGGGAGTTTCGACTAGTGTCGTGTCGCTTTTTTACCGCGCACTTTAATAGAGCCCTCTTCTATCAACTCATCGATCGCCTGGACCCATTGCTCAAACAACGGGTCTTTGTCTGGCCCCTTGCACGAGATCGCTTCGCTGTAGCTTTTGTCTATATGGTTGCATTTACCAAACCAAATGCAACCCTGTTCAGGTTCAGGCATCGCTTCCCACGCCGCTTGCGCTTCACGCCAATCATCAAATGCGGCAAGGGTTGTCATGTCACCACCTAACTCACGCTCATCGAGCGTAATGGTGTAATAGTCGCCTCGATACTTCGCCAACCACTCCTCCTACTCAATCGTCAAGGTGATCGTTTCGCGCGGAGTCTTCATTGCCGAACGGCGAACGTATAACTGCGTCACCGCAGCATCAGGATCATCGCTAGAAAACACGAACGTCCCCTTGGTGTCCTTGGTGTGCGTCATTGCGACCTTGATCGCGTCGGTCGCTGGTGCTTTAGCCATTGTCGTTCTCCAACATTATGAGCTGTCATCATCAGTGCGAGGTGCTCACTCCTCGCAGACGGCCCGTGGGCCGTTTCGACTATGGGTACGCAATGCGCATTGAACAAACCCGCGCAATGGCTTGATCCGATCGATCGGAGTCAATGTGCAATTCATCGAGTGCGATGTCTGCGACGTCGGCGTTATCATCGAGGTAATCGCGACATGCGATGCGCTCGATCTCCAACGCACGTTGACGTAGGTTGCAGTCAAACGCGATTGTCTTCTTGTGTAGACCCGTCATATCCGTACCCTTTCAGTCTTGAACGTGTCGTAAGGTGCGAGGTTTTTATTGCTGATAGCCTGCGGCGTCGGGAGTGCTTCGGTTTCCCATTTCACAATGGATACCTGACCTCCCAACTCCATGATGCGGCCGGCACGGTTTTTGCCGACTCCGACTTCGACGACGCGCATGCGCCTCCTGATCAACTGACCCTTATAGCCAACTGACGCGGGTCCGGTGCCGTCGTCCTCCAATTGATCAAGGGATGCTTTCGGGAGCTTGACGCGCTTGACCTTGACAGGAGTCACTTCCTGTTCCGGACTCCGCGCCCAGCCTCCAGCCCATGATTTAGCTGTGCTTTCTTTGAGACCTAGCGCAACTGCTTTCTTGATCGCAGCAGCTAGACCCTCAGCATGGAACACGGTATAGACCGCGGCCTTGCTTGAACCAGCTCTTGGTGCTTTTGACATTTCGTTTTCTCTTTCGTGGTCTGTCATCATCAGTTGCATGGGACCAATCATGCAAGACTCCCTTGGTAGGGAGTTTCGACTTTTTTACTTCGATCTCATCTGCTTATAACATTCGCCTTTGCGACGTGCAGCTGCGATTACCTTACGAGTTTTTGACTCTTGCACGACATACTGATTAGATGTGTCGTCCCAGGTCATAACAACGTGGACGCCGCGAAAAACAGTATGGAGACTTTCACCGAAGATCGGCTTGAAGTCATCAGGAGTGCTCACCTCCCATTTCACAATCGTATCCTTTCACGCTTCGCGCGCAGCTTGAGGGGGTCACGGGGCATTCGCAGTGATTGCCTCGTTAGTTTATTGTAGAGCTTCAAGTACTTTTCGTAATCCTTGCGCGCGATGCAGACTGACCGACCGCTTTGTGTCGAACAATACAATATCGCGCGTGGAGTGTGCATCGCAATCAGCATGGCCTCAGGATACGTTGGCCACCATTTCGTCTCGACACGCCCCCGACCTAGGGGGACGTTGGTACTGTATCGTATCGAGGCTCGGAACACTCGCTCCTCCCACTCCTCGTACTTGATCAAGCCATCAGGGCTTGAGAAGCTGTCTGACAACTCCGCAGTCGATAGAGCTCGCTTACGTGCCATCAGAACGTCACCGACCGCCCGACGCATTCAACGAACGTCAAGTCAAACGACCAACGCCCCTGAGTGTTGCCGGCTTGCAGGGCCTCCGCAATAACGCAACTGCGCACCTTTGCGTCTTCCCTCGACAGTGACGGGCTGAAACTGACCCGCGCATAATGCCTACCATCAAGCGCGAGGTTCAGTTCATAGTGGTTCTCAATCATTGTCATTCTCCATTTTGGTCTGTCATCATCAGTTGAACGGGACCAATCGTTCAAGACTCCCTTGTTAGGGAGTTTCGACCGTTTAAGACTTGGCTTTTTGTTTTCGGAACGTTCGGTTAGCTCGACGCGTGATGCTTCGCAATTTGTGCGACCATTCAAACGCCACACTAGCCTTTTGCTCCATAACGAACCCACAACGCACTTCGTCGCCGGCCTCATAAATTACCAGCCACCCAGTCGTGGGTATCAATGTCGCCTGCAAAATCGCCACCTCTTGTCGAGGATGTGCGTTCATGACAGCAAGTAACAAGTACTCCATCATTTTAATCTCCTAAAGGTCTGTCATCATCAGTGCCACGGGACCAATTGTGGCAGACCCCCCGCAGGGGGTTTCGACAGTTACTTCGCTTTCGGGAAACGTGCCATCGCTTCTTGATGGCGCGCACGTTGCGATCGTTCGTCACCGTGGTGCTTTTTGATCGACGCGACTAGCGCCTCAGTCAGCACTTTTGCTTTGATCTTTTCATTTTCGAACTCAACCGCCGCTTTGATCGATGGCTGATCAGACTTCGACGAGATCACCTTGAACGTTGTTTTGGGAGGCGTCGAACCCGACTCCTTCAAATAAACGTGCTCCTGCAAAACGACCGATTTGTCAAAATCGCCAAACTCGATGGCGAACAATTCACCGGGCGTACGCGAGAGTAGGGTGTGATAAATCTTTGTCATGTCAGTTCTCCATGTTCGGTCTGTCATCATCAGTTGCATGGGACCAATCATGCAAGACTCCCTTGGTAGGGAGTTTCGACTTATTTCGATTTGATCAGCTTCAAGTTGCGCACGTCGGTTTCAGCGTACAAGCTCTTACCGCGCCCCTTGGGCTTGAATTTAAATTTTGCGAAGATGCCGTAAACGTCGACCAATACACCCTCGAGATGTTCGGGGACATATTGAACGGGTTTGCCGATATCAGAACGAGATGGTGTAAGCAACGATCGACGTAGTGACTTGAATTGACGACTTTTCAAAGCTAATCGAGCTCGCTTAGCCTCCTTCGAGTTCGAGCTGTTAGCCTCTTTCTCCAAAAGGATCTTAAATCGTTCAATCGGTGTCATGTTCATTCTCCATTGTGGTCTGTCATCATCAGTGACGCGGGACCAATCGCGTCAGACGGGCTCGCGCCCGTTTCGACTTATCGCCCAATGTTCATGATGCGATCGTACCGCACTTTTTCAATGCGCGTTTTCAACATCCAAAAGTAATAGCCTATAGCAAGCAAACAGACTGCCGCAGGCACCATCCATATTTCAAACTGCATGTTCGTAACTCCTCGGTCTGTCATCATCAGTTGAACGGGACCAATCGTTCAAGACTCCCTTGTTAGGGAGTTTCGACTATTCTTGATCGGCAATCATGTCGGACTCAACATGATCACCGTTCACAATCGCAACGCGGTAATGAGTAAACGCGTTCGTTTCGACGACGTAGTGCACGACAGTAACTCGTCCTAACTTCGAAACGTTTTCAATCGTCAACCCGTTAAAGGGAGCGTGCCGATGTTTCAACAGTTCAGCAATCGTATTCAATTCGCTCATTGTCATTCTCCATTGTGTTTGGTCTATCATCATCAGAACGTCGGGACCAATCGACGTTGACGGCCCTTAGGCCGTTTCGACTCTCTTGCCTTCGCACAACGATGGTACTAATGTGATCAGCTCCTGAAGATCGTTGGTGATCACTTCATATCGTCGCTTACCAACTTTGTGCGCTTCGCTGTTGGCTGTTGGGTGCTTCTCAAGCCGATTTAATTCGAGCTCGGACATTTTATCAAACACCTCAATAAGGAACATTATCGTTTTCCCTTGGCTTGTCATCATCAGAACGTCGATAGCCGATCGACGTTGACCCCCTCGGTGCATTACGTTAGCGCGGTGAGGGGGTTTCGACGTTGCGTGTCAATTCACGCTAGCCCGCAACATGGGTTTGGGCAATTTTATTCGGAGAAAACATATGACATGGATCGCGCCTCGTCGGGAGTCTACACAAGCTCCACGCTCCGGCCGCTCGCAGGAACCAAATCGATGTATTGACCATCGAATACTTTTGCCCTTGCGGCGATCATGCACCGGGAGTCTTGCGCTGCGTCGGCCACGATGGGCACTTGCGCGTTCGTCCGTGTGAAGGGCTGCAATCATGCGAGGAGTTTGTTTCGCGCATTTCATCGCGAGGCCTCGGATCGGTCCCTTTCATCGAATGTCGGGGGAGTATCGCGTCATCACGACGGGGGGTCCCATAACGTACAATCGATAACCCCTGTATAATAGTAACCCCTGCTACAGTTGTCAAATTGGAGGCTGTGGAAAAAAGGCCCCACTGTTGCAAGGGCTTTTGGGATCCGTTCGACGTCAATTATGTACAATTTGAACGATATCGATCAAACTGGTTATCGCACATAACTACCATATGCGCGCGTCAATCAAAGACCGACTGCGGGCCCGTGTTCAATATCGCCTTCCACAAGGAGCGACCCTCAGCGTGAAAGTCTAAGATCGATTGATCAGCGGTGCCGCGAACGATCAAGTCAAGCATGAAAATCTTTTTGTGCAGGGAGTACTGGCGATCGAAACGCTTTTCAGTTTGCTTGCGCAAGATTGCACCGACCGGTGACTCGTAATAGATCCCATACTTCGCAGCCTGCAAGTTAAGCCCGTAGCCCCCCGACGAGTTCGACAAGACCAACACTTGCTTCTTCGGATTGTCGCGCCATTGATTGCGCAGACCACGCGGGTCCTTGACGTCGCCATAAATGTTGACATGACCAATGCCAATATCCCCGAGCATCTCGGAGATCACCTTCGCACTGTATTGGAACTCGTGAAACACGATCACCTTGTACTTAGGGTCAATCTCCAACATGACTGTCTCAAGGAGTTCGAGCTTGGGGTTTGTGTCGAATGAGAACTTTGCCTTGAGACCCGTTTCGTCATCGCGATAGCCGATGAACCCAGAACTGATTTGACGCATTCGCATGAACGCGTTTTTCATCTCACTGTAGTTACCTTGCGCAGCCATGATCTGTTCTTTTGCGCGTTCGTAGTACGCCTCCGCAGTCTCGCCTAGGGAGACGTGACGTGGGATCCGCGAGACCTTGGGCAAGTCCGCTTCGTCGGCGGGGTATGTGATCGAACCATGGTCTAAGAAATGCGACAACAGCTTCTTGCCATCCTTCTTGAACTTGTATTCAAACCCGCCCCAATAATTTGGCTTCGCGTCATAGAACGCTCCCCTGAATAGACCAAGCGTCTCGCCCAGAGTCTCGCCACGATCGACGAGCATCATTTGCGACCACAAGTCCTCGGCATTGCGACCGAACGGCGTCGCAGTCAAAATGAAAAACGTTTCTGCGGTCTTGCTCAATTGATTGACGAGTCGGAATGGGAGCTTCGCGCGGTTCTTCAGGAACGTTGACTCGTCGCAGTACACTCCCTTGAACAAATCGACCATACGTCTGACCAGCTTCTTATCTGGAACCAATTTATTCTTCGCAGGCTTGCCTTTCTTTTTGACCGACTTCAATTGACACAGCATGCGAACAAAGCCCGCATAGGTTTCCACGAATGCGTTGGCGTCGGGGTTGTCCTCGATCTGTTGCCATTTGTGTTTCGATGACCCAGTCAGTACGACAGCCTTTAAGTGTGGAGCATGCTTCTTGAACCCCTCGTCCAGCCATTCCCACTTGTTCAAAATGTTGGGCACCAATACGAGGTTTTGCTCCGCCACCTGAACTTCATCGAAGTAATCCATCAGCGCGAGGCACAGGTAAGTCTTGCCAGTGCCCGTATCGTTGAAGAATGCGAAACGACGCTTGCGCGCTCCGATCACGACACAAGTCTTTTGATGCTTCTTCAGGGGGTCCCATATCGGGGGAAACACTGGCAGATTATCTGCGCGACGTTCAAGCTCGGCATCCGAGATGTGCTTCCACGTCGACCAATCCTTTCGAGGTCGTTTAACAAATGCTTTGATCGCGCGGGGGCTCAGCATGGTTATGACAACTCGTCGACATGGGTACAGTATGTCGGCCAAACGACACAGAAAACCTTAACCTTGCAACTCCTGATCAGGGGTCTAATATGACGGCTCGGAACATTCAGTTCCGATAACTGCAAAACAGAAGGACTGAGGTCATGACGAAAGAAGCATATAAGGACCATCGCGCGGGCTCTCCCAAGGGTGAGGTGCATCGCGTATTCGATACGAAAGGCAAGGACGCCGCAATCAAAAAGGCAGTGAGTTTCGATCTGCAAGAAGCGACGGCCCGCACGTGGATCTCGTCGTGGAAATCCGGCAAGGTCAAGAAAGCCAAGGCCACGAAAAAGGCCGTCAAGGCAGCTGCACCGTCGAAGAAGGTTGTGAAGAAAGCCGCCGCACCGAAACGTGCGAAGAAGCCTGTGAAGCGTGAACGCGCGACTCCCTCGACGGCAACCGAAGCCCGCGCTTAAAAACGACATAGCGCCAGACTGAGTTAACAGCCCCCGCACGTTGCGGGGGTCTTTTTTTGCCCTATGACTCCTCGGAGTCGTCATCGTCATCAGCGTCCACGTCGTCGGCCGTGAAGTCATCAAGCATCGTGCGATAGCCCTTGTCGAGGAAATGAGACTCCAAGCACCATTGCCCGATTTTATATGACTGCGTGATCAGGAGTGCGAACCGATCCTCCTCCGATCGCGCCTTTGCAACGAACAAACGCGCAAGCCCATATCTGAACTCTCGCTCTGTGCAGGAGTACGTCACAATGACGTCGGCAGTACCGACGACAGACCAATCTTCTGCGACATGCGTTGCTTTCATCATTACAGCCTTCTCCCCTTCCTTAGACCCTTGATGCGCGACGACACCCGCAACATTGCGGCGCACGAACAGGCCACGCAGTTCCATCACGAGATACCCTAGACTCCCACGAATGTTCTTTGGGTCTAGTTTCATGATGCCCGGGTAATCGACGATCAACATGTCCGGGATAAAGCCCTCGACCTGCTCCAGAGTATCAAGGTACGCTTCAATCATCCCAATGGTCAATTGACCCGGGGGGTAACGCTTGATGCGCAAGTTATCAAAACGCTTGCCGAACGCCTCGGAGTACGAACGCAACTCTTCATCAATCGCGCTTTCATCAAACGCAAACGCGGGTTTGAATTTCTTGCGCACCAACTCCTCTAAATGATTCTCTTGGTCAATGGTCATGGTCGTTATTTCAACAGGAGCGAGTCGTTTCGGTACTGAGAACAGACTCATGTAGTAGCGCAGACCCACATCTTCCTCGTCCATTTCGCAAGAGATGTGGACGACTTTTTTGCGATCAGTGATCGCGTGCTTGCCGATATGAACCAGCCCCCATGTCTTACCGCGGCCCGCAGCACCCAGCAACAGGTACATGGCACCGCGCATTGGCACCACACCGCGCGCATCTAATTCTTCAACACCCGACGAGAACTCAGTCGCCTTCTGGTCAAGCTTCGCAAGCACGCGGGCATATTCATTGAGCTTCATACCCGCGTCGAAGTCGCGTTCGTTGTGACGCAGCAACCCATGCCAAATATCTTCGATCTCCTCGATTGCCATGTGCTGGTTCGAATTGATCTTCTCCGCCGACTCAATGATCGCAGACTTGAACCTCTGCATTCGACTGAACATGCGCAACTGCGTCATCACGTATTCAGTATTGACCGTATCGGCAAGCTGGACCATTTGACGGAGTATGCGGGCAACTGACTTCGTGCGTCGGTTGTGCTTGTCGTCGAGTATGTCGGCCATGAGATCGGCGGTGTGATCTCCCGGGAACTTACTGTATTGATGCCAGTAGTCAATACACCGCTCCGCGATCAGGCGGTAATCACCTTCCATCAGATTAGTGTCAAGCATGTTCGCGACGATCTTACCCGTCTCACTATAACCGAGCAGTGTGATCAAGTTTTCCTGCAGTGTGGAGTTCAGACGCTCGATAGCCATCAGCGCAGGTCCGCCAACTTGTGTATCTGAACCGACAACCGATAGCCATGCTTCATTGCGATGGCGGCGGCCTCGATCAGGTTACCTGCATTGAGCACATCGTCATACTCATCCATCGCCTGCACGTATATCGGCACCGTGCGATCACGCGGCAGGAAGATCGCAGCGTCCTGACCAGGCAATTGAGTCGATTTGTCGGGTATCCCCAACACCGACGTATGCCCGCTCTTGATGATGTACTTCCACGCTCCGACCAGCGGTTCAATATCAGAATTGACTTTGCCAGTCTTGGGACTGCACACGATCAGGTTACCCGCGATCGCCCGCACCGGCGAAAACACGTCGACAAGTTCAGGGTAGTACGTGGTGCCCGCAGTCTCGACCGACACTGATATCCCGCATTCGTTCAATGACCTGGTCAATGGCACGATGTTTTGCAGGAGCGGTTCGCCCCCCGTGATCACGACAAGTGGGCACCCATTGATCACACTCATGCGCCCAATCCGATCCATAAGCGAGTGTGCCGTTATCCATTCTCCCTTTTCGAACTGCGTGTCGCAAAAGTAGCACCGCAGGTTGCACTTCGACAATCGCAGGAATATCGCAGGGCGACCCGCGTCGGGACCCTCACCCTGTATTGTGTAGAACAACTCGTTGACCAGCAGTCTGCCATCCTCATGCGTGAATGGTTTTGTAATTTCGTTCTTACCGAACATGTCAGTGCCCTTTTGTTTGCGCGACGTAACCGAAACGCAACTGCGCTCCCTTGCCGACTCCGCCGATCATCTCCGCAAGAGTCAAAGTCATGTCGACGACAGTGCCATCGTCAAGCTTGATGCGCAAGAACGCTTTGCCCTTTGGCGAGTCTGCTTTTTTGATCTCGGCCGGGTCATCGATAATTTGAACATCTGCTATTGCGTTAACCATATCATCTCTTCCTTAGGATCATGTGCATTAACCCGGCTTGCAAGTACCCGGGGAACGCACGGTTGAGTACCGCGGGAATGCGGTGACTGTGAAGCATCATCGTTCGCGACGTCGCAGCGATGGTGATGGTGATCAGGTCTTCATGCAGGAGTTCAATCCCGATATTTAAAAACGCGCGTTGGGTGTTTCGATCCTTACCGATGCGCCTGATGTAAGACACGACTGGCGGCACTTTCTCCCGAAACGATTTGTACCCTGCGGTCTTTTTCAACTGCTCTATACCCGACAGATCGAAAGCGCGATCCTGCATCCATTTGGTGATCGATTGCAGAACCCATAATTCGTCACTGGTCCCCTCGTCCGCAACGGCCTTGACGGGGCCCAGCACTCCTGCGGCCTTCATGGCAGAAGCCACCTGCGCACACTCTGCGGGTGTGAGCTTGGGGACGAGGGTGAGGATCGTTTGTAGTTCTTGTCGCATGTTAAATCATACTGCTGTGCTTCTCGATGTATACTAACTCGTTGTGGCGGTTCATCGTGGTGGTTGCCCAATTCAAATTATTACGTCTGCAGTTCATCGTGTCGCGGTCCCCATGATCGACAAGCTTGTGAGAAGGTGTTGGTTTGGGTATGCCCGTACGCTCCATGATCGCTTGATGCAGAAACAGGTTACGTTGCACGCGCGGCCGATTGCGAACGTAGCGCCCAGTCTCGGGGTTCGTATACCACCCATTGCTGGGTGCTATCATTTCGTTGGTCGCACGTCGCAGGTAAAGCTTCTTCTTACCACGTGTGCAATGCACCGACCAACGCCATCGACTGAAATACAAATAGTCTACCCAGTCAACGATCGCGTAAATTTCCAAGTCAGCACTACCGTAGATGCGGTGCTCATATTGGTCGGGGTAGTCTAGTTCGTTCGGGTCTAGTACATCAATCGGGGAGTGTGGGTTCCACAGCATAAGTTGCCCCGGTCAAAACACCATCCTTGAGTTTCTGCCCGGGCGGCAGCTGTATGAAGTGCGACACGCAGTACTGAGCCGATCGCAATTTTTCTTCAGGTGGGATCTCCGGCATAAGGAGTCTGATCTTATGCATGGCACCCAGCATCGCGCTAAGGTCTGACCATCCTTTAGGTGGAGGAGGTAAATTCCAACGAAGGCAAAACACTTTCCAACCTTTGGCCGTCAGGTTGACAAGCGCTTCGGTTCGGTCTTGCATGTATTGCGCGCGACGTTCAGCAAGGAGTTGCTCAGCCATCGCGTGCTTCATTTCATCAACAGTGGGATCTGACATTCGTTTCCCCGTGGGTTCGCGTTTATATCAAATCATACTGCCCCGTTATCGAGCTCCTGCGATTGCGCAAATTCAGACCATGGCTTGCGGTTTGTCGGCTGGATGAAGGCGTATGCAGTGCCCCGATGCAGGTCGGCCTCGGGCAGTATCTCCGACCCGTTTTCGATCGCAGTCGCGACCAGTTCCCACATTGGGTGATGATGATCCCCGGCACCCATGACCCACTGCGTCGCGTTGCGCGTGACGAACTCCCGAAACAACTGCAGCACCATCACAGGATCCGTATCATCGACCAACACCATTTTGGGACCGTCCTCGGGTATGGAGAGCGTAAGAACGGCATCGGCCACGTCAGCGATTGCTTCTGCAATTTGCTCCCGTGAATTGAGCACTCTGTTGACGGGAGGGTCTACCAAATCAGCCATGAACATGAGCACGTTGCGATCCCAGTGATTGTCGGGGAATGTGTCAGCGACACGTCGCAGTTCTTTGGGCATCGTTTTGATCGACTCCGCGACATACTCCGCGATTGCATCGGCTGCGGTCTTGCGTTGTGCATCAGTCAAGGGAGTGTGATCAGGGATCGCGACGACGCGCCACGCGTCTTCATCATCAGCGCAGTACTTCTCTGCGGACTCGCGGTCTGCGAACTTCAAAGCCTGATCGATGTTCTTGGACCACGTCGGACCCCCGTCCCAAATACCGAACTTGTCCCCCTCACTGTTCGTGACCACCCACTTGACGCGCGACGTGCGGGAGTTGAGATGCTCAAGGTACGCTTCATAATCGAGACCGAGCGTCATGACGTGCGATTTCCAAAACAGCATCTCGTTCGCGCGCAATCGAGCTGACTCACACTTCTCCGTTGCTGTTGGTTCGATCGCCAGTCTCGTTTCGGCCCACTCCAAGATCAGGTCGGGTGCTTGTGGGTCACGACCTAGGAGTACGAATTTTGGTTCCCCCTCATACGGCACGCAGTCACCGCAGCACGAGTAGATCAGTTCGCACAATGTTGTGCGCAGTGCCTCGGTATCCCAACGCTCCGGCTTGTCCATCCAACGATCGCGCAATTTGTCGATATACAAGTTTGCTTTTTTAGTCACTTGCGGAGAATACGTGATCATACTTTACCCCTCTTCTTGATTTGATAATTGACGCATTGATAAGTATTGCCGACCCTCTTGCCGATAGGAGGATAGGCTTGGTACAGCTTGACCCACAATTCGACGTGGGCATTGCACTCGCGCATTGTCATTGAAAAGGGTCCATACGTCGCGAACAGCATGGACCCCGTAGTCGCAAGAATATAGATCATGTCACCCAGCATATACGATCAGGAAACAAACTGCCGTGATGGTCAGAAGCCAAAACTCTTCTGTCCAAATCGCAATGACTGGCACCACGACAATGCCCGCGATCAAACCCATGACTATGAGCTTTATCCACCACGGATCTTTTTGATCGCCACTCACTTCGTCACCGCAGGGTCAGAGCGTTCAACCCAACCCTCTCTTGTATCGCCCAGTCGCTTATCTAACTGTTCCTGAGACTCGGGAAAAACATGCATCGCATGAACCATGCGCTGATACAAAGCATTCCACCACTCCCGAATGTCGAGGTCGGAATGATGGTAGCCCATGATCTCAATCGCATGCATCATGTGTAACCAGAAATGGATCGGGTACTGATCCATATGCTGCATGAAGTCATCAACCTTTGCCCACATCTCTTTCTTCCAGTCATTGAGCATGGGGTTTGTCAAAGACAATGACGGTCCAGTAAACGACCCCCCGCGCAAATCGTAAGGATCGGTAATCACCTGACCATCGAGTGCCGATAACAGGAGACAGCGCCTGTACCAACGAAGTACTGGCTTCACGGGATGATATTTGGGTGTGTCGTCGGGACCACGAACGATACCCATCAACACCGACTGCTGCATGAGACTGCATTGCATCGCCCACTCCTGCAGTACTGGGCGACCCATGTCACGACTCACCATTGCAACCATCGCCTTCGCGCGTCGCAACGCATCTACACGCTCATCCGGACTGAGAGTATGCCAGAAGTGCTGCATTTGCATCTCCTCTAGCTCCCACCGACTGTCTGCCGGCACTGGGTCAACAGGCCCAGTAATGAACAACGCCAGTTTTTGCTCCAGCGTCAATTGTTTGTAGCGATCAAGCAATTCCATACCCTTTACTCCCATGGAAACACCACCCATATGTTTGACGGCACTTCAACGCCGTATTGAAACTCCTCGAGCATGCCACACCCGTCCTTTGCGACGAGCGCAGCCATTGTGTAGACCTGCCCCGTGACGTGCGTCTTGATCGCACGAAACGTATTCCCACTATCGCAGATGTCATCAATGATCAGGGTCGGTTCGCTCAAGACCAATGGCTGATAATGCACGAACAATTCTCCGCGCTTGTTGGAGTCGTCGTAACTCCTCGCGTGAATGAGTTCAACAACTCTGATGCCATGACGGTGCGCGAGGATCGCCGCAGGTATCAGACCGCCGCGGGATACCGCGGTGATCGTTTTGACGTGGTCAAGATCGACCTTGATATTGTCGACCAAGCTTTCGACTTGGTGCCACGTTAAGTGCAGTCGGTACTGCGCCTCGCTAACAGTGGCTGGGATTGAGTCATTCATGATCGTCCCCTCAAGGTAAGTTTGGTTTGAACTTAAATCTGGTATGCCCATATAACTCCCTCCAAGGTTTCTCTTTTCGCACTTTACGCATTTTGTATCTACGCAACCGTAGGTCTAATGGGACATCAAGTAAAGAACCACGAACCAAACTTCGTGCTCTTGGAGTATCTCCCAGCAAAACTTGATCAAGGTCACTTGGGTACCTTATCGGTTTAGTCGAGTAATTACTTCTGGCGGTACTCCACCCCATTTTAAAACGAACCACACTCCCTCGTATGCCAAAACGTTTGCGGGCATGCTTTGCAGCAGCGTGACTTTTATAATACATGCAGTTAATTATATAGATCATCTCAGCTTCGCGTTGACGTGAAGTGGAGCAATTGAGGTACCCATCAATCCAGTTTTTGTGACTACGCGTCTCAAACCGCTTTCGTTTTGACCAAAACGGTTTTCTCTGTAACTTTTGGCAAGCCATCCAGCAAATACTCAAACGCAATGACGACTTAGCCCATTCTGGCATCGCACGTGACACTCGCCACGTTTCTGCAATACACACCATGCAGACTCGTCGAAGCACATCGAGACTGTCAGCGTAGTTATGCTCCAAAATTGCACTAAGTTGGCATCTTTTATCAACACCTCGAAATGGATTTCGCAACTCAGTTGGAAAACTACGATCTATATCCCCTGCACATAATGCACATCTAGTCATCCCTATGACCTCCGATTGCGCGCCGATCATGTTCCAAGGATTGAGACTGTGCGCGTTGCGCCATTGCTACATTTTGAAGTTCAGCATTGGCAAGTTGCGCATAAGCTGATGCTTCTTGGTGCGTCATTGCGCCGTCACGCAATAACTCTAATGCATCAAAAATAGCATCAGTTAAACCCTCTGAGTTTCTTGGATATATTTTACCCCGCATTATACTGCTCCGCTAACTTGTCGATTGTAGCTCCATCAAAGAATGACCCAACTGTTCTCTTTGACTCTCCCATGCGACTGGCAACTGCCAACTCAAACCTAGCACGCCGCATATTCGTTGACGCCATTTGCTTACGCTTCGCAGCACTCTCTCTCAAGTCTTCTGCACGTGCGTCCTTCAATGACATATGCCCGAACAAGGAGTAACGATCCCAAAAATGAGAACGTAAGTCTTCCCGTGCTTGAGCACGTCGTTCTCGTTCTGCAGGATCAGGTAATGCACGACTAGCTGTTGAACGTTCGAATGAGTAATAAGACCTGATAGTTTGTTTGACACCAAGAAGTATAAACTCCTGCGCTAAGCTGCTGTTACGCTTCGCTTCACGCAATAGAGCAATTTCGATCTGCTCATCATCACCTGCATTCTGTGCAAAAATGCGCGCAACAATTTCCTGATTATCGCTTGGTTGTTTATCAAGCACAAGTCACCTCCTGTTTTGCGTTTGCAGTGTGTCAAACATCTTCCGCAGATTGTCGTCATCAGACTGACCGGGCAAATCGACACGTGGCAGTCTCATATCAACGATATCGGTACGAAGCTTGGACTCCAGATCGAGGCTTCGCGTGCGCATGGGCACGACAGGAGCGACTTCGCGTGACCGCTCCTCCAATACCTCATTGCGTTGTGCAAGCCGCTCCGCGTTTTGATTATCTCCCTCGACGAGCATGTTACTGATCGCGTCAAACTCGGGCTTGCGATTGTGGTAAGGAGACCGATCGTCTTCATTGTTCACACCTAACTCGCGTTCTTGGCGCTGACGTCGCGTGAAGTTCATGCGTTGCAGACCCGACACAAGCCCTGCCGATACCTGTTCCATGATCGTGCGCATCTCTGCACACCTGATCATTTCGGTATTGCAATCCGCCCGCAGCTTGACGTTCTGCGCGCGCAAATGTGCGAGCTCCATCTCCTGTAATGCATTCGTGCGTCGCAGGGACTCATTCTCGATTGTCGCAGCGTGCAAGTCAGCCTCGATCTGCTGCACGGCTTCGCCTGTAAATCCGATTGCCATTTGTAGTTCTCCGTTCTCTGTTAAAACATACTACGCGCGTCGTGCGGCCCGCATGGCACTGCCCGCGAGCCCATCGACTCTTTCATTCCAGTAGTGCCCTGCATGCCCCTTGACATGATTGAACCGCAGGGACTTGAACTGTTTTGCTAACTCATGAAGCTCCTTCCATTGTTCGGGGTTCTTGATCGGCATGCCGCCATTACTGCTGCTGACCCAATTCGTTTCAGCCCAGACATGACGATGATGCTGCATGCCATTGACGACGTACATTGAGTCAGTCCAGATCGTGCAAGCTTCTTGCTGCAGTTCGAGGTGTATCAGACCTTTCATGCATTCGATGGCAGCTTGCAACTCCATCGTGTTGTTGGTCGCGACGTTGACCCCTCCTTTGTCAATATAGACTGGCGTCTCGTAATCGTGCAGTATGACATACGCCCAACCACCATGCTTGTGCGGTCTCGGGCATGAACCGTCGCAATAGGCTGTGATCATTCTCCATCCTCACCCGAGTAAGGGGCTGCACAATCAGCAGTATCGAAGCCCGCCTTCCAGGCTTCGGTGTAGACCTCCTTTAACAAGTCTAAATACTTTTGGTGGGCGGCGAGACCCACGACTAGTTCAGGCCACGCATCTTTGATGTATGCCTCAAAGTCTTTTTGTAAATTTGGATGGTGTAGATCTGGAAGGTTGTTCATATCAACACGGCTCCTATCAAGAGAAACAGTAAACCACAAAGGAGTATGATCGTGGTGACGCCAGACTCCTTGACGTGTTCTTCATAACCCAATTCCCAACCACACTCGAACGCATGTTTAAGCTCGTCTACCGAGCAGCTGCTGTGGTTCGCGCGGTGCGTCAACATAAAGTTGTGAAAGTCCTGCTGGACTGTCATCCCATTGTCCTCGGGTAGGGCTTGATATCGTCAATGTGGATCAGAGTGTTCCACATATCTCCACGCTCCGCAAACAAAGACCCCTGCGGATCGTACTTGATATTCAGTGTACGCTTGCGCGCAAACCATAGCACTGCCTGCATTTGGTTGGGCAGCATTTGATGCTTGAACGCAAGTATCTTGATCGCGTCTGCGATCTCTCGGTACTCGTGCGGCTTGATCAATAGTTGTTTCATCGTGCTATTTGAGTCACGCCAGCACCCGACCATATGACCGTCGATTGTCACCCATCGGTTGTCGAGGGGGTCCACAAGATTATGATAAAAGTTTTTGATCTTGGGACCCTTGGTCTTTTTTAGGAAGTCATGGTCACCGCGAGCGTAGCGGTAAGCTCGGTCTCGACAATGCTTGTACGTCGAGACCACGATCTGATTGCACGGGACATCATTGTTCAAACCGTCCAATACAGAAACGGTCGAACGCAGGTTGCCCTTGTAGTCGGAGTTAGGGGACAGGGATGCAAACGTCGCGACCACGCGCTCGATCGGGAACTTATAGTGCAACGCGATCGAATGCATGACCGCGTGATATCGCAGGTATGCTTGCTGACCCTCGTTAAAGTCTATCAAGTCCACACGAACAAACATGCGCTCGAGGTTTCGCATGCCCTGCAGTCTCGCGTCCAATGTTGCATTGGTGATCATGTCGGCACAATCATGATAAGTACCTCAAGGTTGCTTTGTCATCGTCGATATGGATACACCCCCGAACAGTTGCGTAAATATGCTTGCCGCATTCGGGGCAGTATGACGGCAAACGTGGGTTCACCCAGCACAAATTATGTTGGCACTCCGGGCACACGATGAAGCGAAAGTGTATGCGTTCATTTGTCGGGGACAAAACGAAGGGGTCCTTTCTTTGGAGAGTCATCAGGGAACACTTTGCCGATCAGCTTCTCACGCACTTCAGTACTCAAGAAATGGTTTGGCTCCTCGAGCGCGTGTTGTGCGGTGACGTCGCATAGGTCCAGTAGTTTGGGTTGAATATGACGATATATAGACCATGCCATGCGATAGGCATCGTCGACTGCTGCACGCTGAGTCATAGTGTCATGCGTGGTCATCCAAAAAGCTGCAATGCGCAACAGTTGGGGATCGCTGGCAGCATACCCCCTGAACTCATGACGCGTCGATAGCTCAGCCGCGAGACACACGCGAGCGAGGTCGGTAATGAACGTCGGGTGCATGTCACTGCCCTTTCGCTTCAGGCCAATAGTCCTCCGGCTTGTCACCTTTGAACTCCCCCATGGTCTTGTGGCATTTCGGCCAGTGCGCGCGTCGCAGGTTGATGGCCTGCGCCCGTGCGTCGTATAACGAAATTGCCTTGACGGGAATCCACGTCTGACCCCACTCCTCGGTCAACCCCCCTTGCGATTTGAAGAACGCAGCTTCTTTCGTGAACACGGCTGACTCGTTGATCAGCACGTAGTGAGTCGTATTGTTGTGAGTCGTCATGGCAGTTTCCTCAGTTTGCAGGCGACACATGTCACCAGGTTCATATGACTGGATGCATGCAGTGTCCCTTGAGTGCCCTCCAGTTCGCGGACAGTCCCGGGTCGTGTCGAGTCACAATTATAGATCGAATGCGCGCGACGACCGCATTCCAAGAATACATTTCCGATTTTGAACTTGCGCACATAGTGAATTCTTGAGTTTCTCACAGCCCTAGACTCCTCTGTAGTGATGGTGAAATGCGACCTTGTCGTGCGCGTCGTCGCTGTTGCGATCGCAAATTGGAAGCCCGATCGACAATGACTTTGCACTCAGCATGGTATTTGCGACGGTTAGTGCGATGATGCTCGAAAATAACCAGACCGCAGTGTTTGCAGCCGGTCACGTCGGGCAACTTGCGTCTAACTCGCTTGGGGGAGGTCGCCCGAGGAACGTCCCCGTCCGACCCAACTTCAATCAGCGTCATGTTTTCAGTTCTCCGTTCTCCGTTTTAAGCACCGTCAAATCATATACATTCGTACTGCCCTGATCAAATCGACGTTTCAAACCCCTGTATTGATAGTACTACCGGGTAGTTATCAGATTTCGTTGAATAAGGGTTCCATCAAACTTGATCTGAGGGTGCAAGGCCCCCAGCCTGATTAGACTGGGAGCTTGCAAGCGACTGCGATATCAAACCGTCACGTCGGGTGTAGTCATTTTACGATGGCGTCAGGAGAGACTCGCTCCTGCAGTGTTGACGCTGGCCCCATTGGTACTGCTTTTGTCGAGGAGTACCAAGCGTGTCACCGGGACAAGCGGTGGGACTCAAATACTCCAAGGCGATCACTCAAGGTCATCAAGACAATGAGGTCGCGTTTTTGTTATCAGAGGACCCCGTGGCATCATTCTTGTAGCGAACGGACTCTTGATCCCGATTGACGGGCTAACCGATGGCAAAGGCTCTGTGCTGTTTGCGACGTGTGCGAGTGCTGCCTTTGTATCACAATCATACTGCCGTCATTTTCAGGCAGTATGTGTTTACGTGCAAAGGAGGCACTTGGCAATGCAATCAAGCAAAGTAGTCACATCCAAAGACTTGCAGTCCACAATCAACAAAACCTGGACCGTGCAGGACGTCTGCGCAAGGTTCAAGACAACAGTAATGACGGTCCATGCGTGGCGTGATCGCGGCTGCCCATGCATCGTCATCAACGGAACCGCACGTCCCACAATACGTTTCCTACCCACCGAAGCCGGTCCCTGGATCAAGGCGGCCATTAAATCGAGGAGAAAATAATGTCGTCAATTTTGCATCGATCGGTAAACAGCCCACCCCCGCACGCCCGCGCGTCGACGGGCATCACCTTCGTTCACGCTCCTGTTCCCGACGAAACGGGGTTTGAACTTGTCTATGACATGTCGAGCGGTGCCGGGGTCACGGGTCTCGGCCACAATTGCACGGAAATCAAAACTGCTATGAGCGATCAGTTATTGAAGATGCCGTACGCTCACAGCGCGCAGTGGACCTCGGACTCCGTCGAAGCCGCGGGTGACTTGATCTTGGGCACGTCGGGTCCGGGCTTCGAAGACGGAGGTGTCACGTTTTATTCGGGGTTCGGAGGCGGTGGAAGCGGCCTGCAAGCTCGCAGTCCAAATCATGGCACTGCGTGACGGCACCAATGGGCCGGCACCCTTGTTCGTGGGACGTCAACATTCGTACCACGGCAATTCGATCTTCGCTCTGTCCTTGGGAGATCATCCGCGCAAAATGTGTCTCGAGTACTCAATATCATGGGTTAAACAAAGCGTCGGCCGGTTCGATGCTTTCATGCCGTGGAAAGACAGCACCGGAGAAGCATCGATCGCGTCATTGCGTCGGATACTGAATGACGAGTTTCGCACGACGGGTCGGCGTTGCGTTGTCGTCATGGAAACAATCGGGGGCACTACGATCGGCGTCGCACCTCCGTCGGCGACCTACCTCGCAGCTATTCGATCACTCTGCAATCAATACAAAGCGATCTTGATCTATGACGAAGTGTTGTCAGGCAATTATCGTTTGGGGTACCTGACTGCGTGGCAAGCCTATCAAAAAATTTCCATGCTAAACTGCGCTCCTGATATCGTGATCCTCGGTAAGGGGATCACGGGCGGGTACTTCCCCATGTCGGCAGTCGTGTGTTCGAGTTCGATGCGCGATATCCTTGTGTCTTCAAACCTTCCGACCTTGTGGCACACGTCGACAAATCAAAATCATCCGATCGGCTGTGCGGCCGTCGTCGCAGCCATCGGTCTTTACGAGGAAATGTCCCACGTTTGGGTATCCCTCGCATGGGAGATGCAACTTGCAGCTGAAAAGATCGCAAAAGCGCCTGGAGTCGTGCGCGTATCAGGTGCAGGTTGTTTGTACGGCATTCAACTCGAACCCGAATGGATCGGCCTGCACAAGATCGTAAAGACCAAATTGCTCAAACGCGGGGTCTCGACGTACACTGATGGTGCGACAATACATGGTCAGGGCAACATGCTGTTGTTTGCACCCCCCTTGATCACCCAACGCCAATCTTTGGATGCGATAACCGACGCGATCATAGCGGTGACAACTGGCGAAAAAGGACCTGTGACAGGGGAGCGCGATACAGCGGTTATTGGGGGGCCCCCCGACATGGACCCCCGATTGTCTCCAAAACCGCTGTAGCACGCCCCCTGCGACGAGCAAATGACGTGTTTTCCCCCCTTGCTCGCCCCCCTCGGGGCGGCCCCTGATCAAAGGACTATGTAGCGATGATAACTGGAACAATTCGCACGAACGTCAAGTGCTCGCACCATGGGCAAATCGGGGCGCTTTTTGTCGCATCCGTCCCTGAAACAAAGCTCGTGACTAAACCTACGATCCACCCACTACTCATGATCGCAAAACAATTGATCGACGCTGGTTATCCACCGGACCAAATGATCCAACAGCATACCTGGAACGGATCAACATATACACCGTCACTGACAGTGAAGTTGGAAATCGCGTCGATATGGTACACGGCGGAACACCCATCGCGCGGATTTGAATTTCGCAAGTGGAAAGATCGTCCAGTGGGGGGGTAGAGACAGTAAAGGCGGGGATTGCACCCCCGCCTTTACCTCGGGCCGCCGCGCCAGCAAAGCAAGCCCGATATCGCGCCGCTGTCCGGTGGTCCTCCGGTCAGGTCGCAGACCTCAAGTCCCGATTGTGAACTTCAGATCTCCTGCCAAGAATTTGATGGGTGTCCCGAGGACGGCTGCGATCGGAGCTGCCAACACTTTCGAACTCAACAGATTGCCCGCGGTGTCGTCATCGAAGATCGCAACATGCGTGATATCGGCAGCCCCGTCAGCAAGACCATAATCGACGTCAGCACTTGACTCGAGTACATTGTCTGTACCTGAAATGGGTACTGTCCAGGTCGGAGCAATGCGGCCACCTGCATCGATATCGCCAGTGACTTCGACACCAGCCCCCTTGGGGTCGCCGTCGAACAACGCAGTGTAGATCGACGTGGGTGCTGTTGGCATAGCATTGCCGCCCAGCCATCGCGCGACCTTGTTGCCCAAATACAGTGATAGGTCGGAAGCCATTGTAGTCTCCTTTGGTTAGCCGATTGAGGGGAAGAAGTGTGACAGTAACAAGAACGCGATCGTAGACAATGCTGAATAGACCCAATAACTGTTGCCCCATCGCGGGGGTGTGAACAGATAGGTGCAACGCAGCATCGTGATAACAAGACCAAGACTAGCAAATATCAAAAACCAATTCGACAAATCACGCACCCATTCCGAGACCTGCTTCCCGTCATTGTTCGCGCGCAACACATACCACACGCACACCGCGCGCACCATGTCGAGGGAGAAGACCCAAAACAACGCACACCCCGTCGGCACACCCGGCATGGTCCACCATGAGTCATTGCCTCGTTGGCGGAAACTGTCTATCAAAAATACCATGATGATGAAAGCTAGATTACCTGATAGCGGGAACAGCGATCCGTTCAACCATTCACGAATGATCAGATTGCTAGTTAGGACGTCGTACATGACGGCGAGTCTCCCTGCGAATGTTCTGCTCAAAATCGCCAAAGCTCGAACTCCGTTCCCGAGCCTCCGCTAGTACTCTGCGCAATTTATCATTGACGGTCTTGCGCACACGCGTAGTAGTCTCCATTTCGCGAACCACCTTACTGTGCTCCAAGAGAGCGTCCTCTGCCTCCGCGTTCAAGATGTCGTCGTGCGTGAAGTCTGACAGCACACCGATGGACCGCAGAAACTTCGAGAACCAACTCATCTACTACCTCTCCTCTTGACCACGTCCAACGCATAATCGATCGCCGACCTAATATCATTCAAAAATACACCCATGGCATTACCAAGACTGGTTTTAATATCGGTGCCCATGTGCTGAACCGTATTGCGCACGTCGCCGACGTGCGAGCTCAGTGTCCTGATGGATTCCGTGATCGCAGACATCACCATATGCATTCGCTCATGGTTGTCTTTCAGCATCGCGTAATGATGGTTCACGGTCTGCTCTAACGACGTGAACGCGATTGACTGCTTGGCGATCAACTCCGCCAGTTCTTCGGTAATCTCATTGCGGTCCTTGGTCGCGTCTAGCATCTCCTTCAATGCGTTCTTGCTATCGTTCAACGCGTCTTTGAGTGTGTCGCGTTCAGCAAGCCGATACCCATAAACTTTATTTGCGTGTCGGTACATGACCAGGATCGCACCCGACAATATAACGATCACTCCCATTAACACTGAGATGATGGCCCCCGCCACACCCATACTCTTTATCTGACCCTCGACAAACTCCGATGCCATTCCTTCTCCCTAGCGGGCTTTCCAGCAGCCCTGTTTTGCACCGAACTCATTATGAGCCAGCATTTGCTTTGCAGTACCATCGGTCAGCACGTCTCTGCTAGAGGGTTCGAACTCATGCCAGCCTGCGCACCCGAACCCACAACCGCCTAAGGATATAAAGCTAATCCCTATTCCAACGATTGAGACGATCACGAGTGTCCTTCTCAGAAAGGCTTCCAACATCTCGATCTACCTCTTCTCTGTTTTTGATGGCGCCCGCTTCACGCCTGCGCTGCTCGTCGCGTTCCGTCGACGCCCCCTTGTATCGGCCGGCTGCGAACGCGAGGAGTACTGCTCCGATGCCTCCAAGCACGACTTGCACAGTTCGCGGCAGCATGTTCCAAAATGCGATAATGATCGGACCGAAGAAATAAAACAGCGGGGCCGCGAAAACAACGCACATCACGATCCAACCCCATAACGGTACCCAACCCAAAAGCAAATCAAAATAATGCATGACGCTTCTCCGATGATGGGGCCGCGCGCGGACGCGCGACCCCGGTCGTGTTAAGCTACTTTGCTCTCAGGTACAGGAGCAGGAGGGTTGACACGTTCTTCGGCGTCTCCCGCTGTACGCCCCGACGTCGTGACGTTACCCGGCGCAATGTTGCCGGTCTCTGAACCATGTAAGTTCGGATCGACATACTGTGCCAACACTTCATTGGGGATATTGTCGTTATCCGCGTAACCCATCTTCTGCGGCTCGAGATCGAGGACATCATTGAGCTCGTTCCTCTTCTGACGGACCCAATAGCCGTATGCGAAACCGAAGGCCGTCAACAACAGACCTCCGACCATAAGGCCCAGCAGGATATTGTCGATCGTATTCGATCGTCCCTGCAATGGCTCGAAGACGGACTGGGCCGTTGTCAACGCAGTGCTGACACCACCACCAGCAGCCGTCGCATCCGCGGGTGCTGTCGAAGGGAGTGCCTTTGCGTCGACGATGGTCGCCTTCTTGTTGCCGTTCGGCGCGAATATGACGGGCGGGCCGACCGTACCCATGGCCCACGCTTGACCACTCTTCTTCAATTGACTGACGCGCGAGGTCCAGCCACCTCCGAAATGATAGAACGTTTTGAGACCACGCAAGAACGCCATGCGACGAAAGCAGATGCCCTCGATCAGCTTATCGTGGTCCGGATGATCTTGAATGCGCTGCATCGTGACGTCACCCAGCACACCGTCGGCATTTAGGTTCAATGCACGCTGCGCCCATTTGATCGATTGCGAAGGGCCCGAGTTGATGGCTCCGTCCAACAGCACCAGATCGACACCCGGGGGCAATTCATCAAACCGAACCTTGAGACCGTAGTTTTGATAATAGATCGCGTCACGCTCGCCGGCCTCCATCACGAACACGTCGCGCGCAAGCTTTCCGTTCTTCAATCGCCACGCTGTATAGACGCGTTGCGTGACTCCCTGATTTGTTCGACCCCCGGGATCAATCGGATCATCGTCCTTGCCACCCTCAAACTTGAGTTCGATGGCCATCGCTTTTTGGTAATTTTCTTTCACAGTGGTATCTCCTTACATTCCAGTGACAATGATTATAGTTTGCACTATGGGACTTCTTTGATTTTCGGGTATCGCAATGAAAGTCGCATCATCAACAAACTCCGCAACAAGATGTACCTCCTCCACTTCAATCGCAGCAAGGAATTGAGTGTCGTCTACAAACTCTGCGACTAAAGTTTCAACAGCGACTGACGTGATGATGGCATCAAAAATGCTATCGTCTATAAAGTCAGCGACCGGATTCTCCTCAGGATACTCCGAGGTGATGGCCGCAAGAAACTCAGTGTCGTCTTCAAACCAAGCGACTGGATTTTCTTCAACCGCTCCCTCCACAAGATCAAACACGATCTCGTAAAGCCCATCCAGGTTCGACGCGTCACCGCTACTAGTCAGACGCCAATAGCGAAAGAAGTCCGTGGAGACAGGAACCTGTGTCGTGAGCAACCAATCCCACTTGGTGTTGGTTGTGTTGTTCAAGGTAAACGTTACTCCCGAATTAGCAAACGATGAACCACTAGCTGAACCCTGCCACCTCCAGGTTCCGTAGTTCTGATTAAGCTGCCCGTCGTTATTGAGCCTCCATCGCCTGATCGACACGGGAATGCCGAAGTCAAACTCTAGGTAGTTTCCATTTGCCGGAGCAAGGAGGGAAACTTGATCGGTACCGGGAACAGGAAGACCAGCGAAGTACTTGCCATCGATCAAGTCACTGAGCGGCTGCGGGGACGGCGCTAGACCGCTTCGTGATATAACCACCGTCGAGGAGCGATCCCCGCCCCCGCGATCGCTATGCGCTATTCTTAAGTCCACCTTGGTGCAGAGACGTCCGCCGCCAAAGGTGCCGCTGACGTAAGACAGCCGGTAATAAAGATACGCGACGGTGTTAGAAAATTCGAATACGCAACCATCCAACGACCCGATGCCGTTGTTAACTTGGTTCCAATGGAACGGCGACGCTATGTTGGTGAAGCTAGACCCGTCATTCGAACCCTTGAGTTGCCACATCCCTAAGTCGGTGATATCCCCGCCCTCTCCCCAGAACCGTATACCCGTGATGGCAACCGCACTAGAAAAGCGGAACGTGAAATGATCAACACCGGTCAGCGTCGCGCCGCTGTCGTAAAACGGTCCAGAGCCAAAGGCATCAAAGGCTTCGGTCCACGGCGCAAATTCGATGGCCGCCAGAGCCGCAGACCGCGTGACAGACACCAGGAAGCCATTGCCGTTTGTTCCCGAGCGGACACCTCGGCTAAAGATATGATCGTAGCTTGATACGACGGTCATGTTACAGGGTGCCTCTAGTACCGACGAATGTTAGAGTCAATGAACGTGCATCATCGTCAAGTGCGGCTGGAGGTAGCACGCCAAATGCATCTCCCGATACAAATGCAGTAGCATCTACAAAAGTAAACGTGCCCTCAGTCTCTCCCGCTGCAAAATCAATAGTGCCGATATCGACTCCGTTCTTTTGCGCGTCGAATGACAAATCTGCCAATGGTGCCAGTCGCAGGCGCGCAATTGAACCCGTAAGATTTATGGGCAGCACAACGTCGCGCGCAAACGCATGCGCGGCCATATAGTCCCCCGTACCGATCCCAGCTCCCGGCTGACCCGGAAAGAAGAAACCAAAGTCATAGATGCGAGGACCCTCGCCGAACAACTTCAAGTAAAGGAGGTTGCCGCTGCCGTCGTCGGCAAGGGGGTCAAATACAGCAGGCAAGGGAGGTGTATCGTGCTCGATCCGCACCAAGAACAATCCAAAGTCTGGCGCTACTACGATATCCAGTTCGTAGTAATGCATCTCATTGACCCAGTCGCCACGGAACTGGAACGTCGCGAGCGGTAACGTGAACGGGCCAAAGTGTGACCCGTCGGACATGTTGACTTGCCATTGAGTGCCGACGACGGTCATGCCCGATATATTGATTGACTCCGGGGGATTGTCTTCGAGGGCCTTTAACCTGAAATACAATTCCCAAAAATTCAGATCGAGTTCGGTCGGACTCAGGTTCCCCCCTGTACCAGACCCACCACCAACGCCCCACTTCAAGACGTCGGTAGTTTTATATATGATGCCGTCCATGGGTGCTGTCCTTTACTTGGTCTCTCGAACGAGATTGCGCTCGATCACTTCTGTGTTCTTGGTGTTGGAGTTCAACGCAAATTGCATGACTATGCGATTTTGCGAGATCTTGTTGCGACCCTGATATTCAGTCATGACCTCGGTATCGATATATTGCGAACGATCATCCTCATTGTAGACGCGAACAACGTCATACTTCCGCTTCTCCTCCGGCCAATTCCTGTCCAGTGAGTCCTCGGCGTGAGCGTGCAGCTCGAAGATGGAGTTACCCGACGAACCCCACTCAACGGGTGTGTTGTCTGGGATCTTTGGCGTCGCGTAAATCTGTATCGCAACCGCGGGCCTGATCAGGGCAGATTGCGATGGGCGGACAATTTGTTCAAGTTGGTTAGACACTGGCAGCCTCCAAGTCGATTTGCTTCGGAACGATTAAATCACTGACTGATATCGGGACTGACGCAACAAAGGGACCCCCTTCCATGGGCACCAACTGCATCGTGATCCGTGTCGGGATCGCTTGCAGTACAGTACTCAACACGGATTGATCAGCACCACTCACTGCCTCAATCGCGGCAGCCTGCACAGCGGCTGGATTTGCGACTGACAGATGTGTAATTGCGGTGGTGGTCAAACCACGTTTGAAATCCAGCCCGTCATCGAAAGCTTGGTATGGTGGCATCGAGTACAACACGTCGGACGTGGTCGACAGCACTACCTCGCTTTCATACTCTTGATACTCCTTATCCACGTAAGGTTCATCCACGTAAGTCGGGTTGCCAGGGATTTCCGTATATGAACCCCCGTAACCTACAGCACACCCAATCGTGATTTCCGCGATCGCTTCTCCCGAGTCACCGTCTAACGAGAACTTGTAAGACATCACCTTGCCAGTCGCTACCCCACCTGGGATCCTGTCATCGTGGATCAGTGCTGCCTTTCTCAATGTAATCTGCAAGCCAGTGACATAATCGGTTTTGAAACTGACCTGCACCGCGCGCGATCGGCTGACCAAATGCGCACGCGCGATCATGATCAAATGCTCAACTGATTGTCGGCCTCGAGCGCTGTTGACGTATGTCCGCGAGCGAACGTCTCCAATCGGAACTGAGCCGTCAACGGTCATGTCAGACACACTGTTAGCAGTCAGTGACACAAGCATCGCTTCATCATCTTCAGGCAACGTCAAGATTGCTTGCTGATCGCTGAACAAAGTAAAATTGACCACCTCTGCAAAATCACGTTGCGCAGTGTATTGCGCAGTCAGCGTCGGTGAACCCCATCCCTTGGCCACACCAACAAGTTCATAGTTGAAGTCGTAACCTGCGCCATCGACGCCTCCCCAAATTTTACCGCTGACTTTAATGGGGAATACGATCGAACCTTCTGCAAGATGTGGCAATGACGAGTTGGTCTGCGCGAATACGTCTGGGATCACATACTCCGGCTTCGACAAGAACGAAATGTCGACAAGTTCTCCCGCTGTGACGACCCAACCGTTTCCGATCTGAGTACCCGGCTGCGGCCATGATGATACCAAGCCTTCCATGGAGAACGAACCAATAGAAGACCGGCCACCAAATATGCCGAGTATCGGTTGTTTGAAATCCACACTGCCTTGAGCAGACTGCGTCCACGGGATTGTCGCGACCACCGATACCGCTCGCAAGGGAACTGACTGCAAAGAAATTGCCACCGAGTCGTAGAAGACGTCAGTAGCTTCAAACTCGACAGTGCCATCCTCTGGCACAAGGATGTCCGACACACTGACAACGTGGCTAACGGGATCGATATGCCACAATTGAGTGCGGCCCTCGAGCACCGCGTCTGGGTCCGTCCACGCATCAGGCGACACGAAGATTGGATCGTAATACGGCAACACTTTGAGCGTCGTCGCCAGTGCGGTCTTCTGCGCAACAAAGTTTGACGGCCTTGCGACGAATTGCAGGGTGACCAAAGTGTCGAAGATATTGTCAGGGACTCCTAGCAAGCGACCATAGAACTGAGGCACGATATCAGGCGCTTCGTCAGTGCCCTTGTTGAACGAAAAATATGCCCAACGCTTGCGGCTCGGGTTCAGCAGTCCGATACGCGGGTTGCGTATCACGATCTGCAAGGCCGCGAAGCCACCCTCCTCATGTGAGAATTCATGCGAGAACACGTCCTCGTCCTCGACGTTGTGGACCGCGGGATTGAACGCAGTGCCCGGTTCTACCCATGCAAAATAGAAATTCTTGGCCATTTAAACTTCCTCGAGATCCATTGCCCAACTTACTTGAGCTCCGTATTCGTCAGTCGACACATTGAAGCCAAGGATCTTCATGGTCAACCGTGGGCGGTACAGTGTGTACAAACCAATTGGAGGAGCGCCTGCACGAACGATCGTTCGTGCAGGCGCTCCTCCAATTGTGGTGTACTGCAATTCAGAGATGCAGTCGACGGTGATTGTCAGGCCCGGCCAGATGCCATCAACGTTCGGTGGCTGCTGATCGCCCCCCGATATCGCGCTTCTGTATTTGCGAAAACCGGGGAACGAAATGTCTTTGAGTGCGCCATTGACTGTGCGTTTGTTTTGCGACGCCTGCTGTATTGGGGCAAGCGTTTGCGTTAAACCACGCGCGGAATATGGCGGTACCCCGACTCCCGTCAATCGGAGTAAGGTGGGATCTGCGAGAGTGACCATTAGCGATTACCTCCAACCCATGCCGGCTTGCGGCCTGCTGAACGTGACTGACGTGCGATTGCAAACTTGGTCATGCGGCCCGCGACATCTTCAGGCATCATCAAACCCTTGAACTCCTCGCCGAACAGGGACAGGTTCAAGGGCTGCATTGATGATCCTCCAACCGGACCACCTTCGGCGTATCGAATGCGAGACGTGGGTGAGATCATATTGAGACCGCCCATTGAGAATTTCGGCATCTTGAACCGACCCTCATTGACTGCGCGCATAAAACCAGATCCATACTTGCGCACAGCCTTCGCGCGCATGACCCACTCATTGTTCGACAGCCATGCCGGGATCGAGTCACTGGTCGCAGTGCCGGGACCACGAACGGCACCACCACCCGCGAATGCGCCAACCGACTCACTACCCGGCGAGCTTTCACTCTGCGCATTGATTTTGGCCATCATGTCCAAGATCGGCTTGAGCCACCCCAGCACACTATCGACCCAACCTTTTATTGTGGTCTTGAGACTATCAAACGCTTCAGTCGCGCTTTGCTTAATTCTATTCCACAAATCAGTGAAGATCTGAGACACGCGATCGGGTATCGCAGCGATCCATGTGACAAATTCAGTCCATTTTGTAATGACCCATTGCACCGCTTCAGAGGTCATCGTCTTCACGCTCTCCCATAGAGCTGAGAAAAAGGCACCGACTTTCGCTGGCATGGTTTGAAAGAAAGTAAGTATCCTAGTGCCGGCTGACACTGCACGTTCTCCGAATGCAGTCCAGTCAATCAACATGATCGCGGCGAATAGCAAACCGATTGCGACAACCACAAGGCCCACCGTCACGATGCTGACACTAAAAATCGTAGCAAGCGCACTGAGCGCGACAATGGTCGCTTGGATCAAAGTCTTTAATGTCGAGAACCCACCAGTCAATTTCAAAATGGCGGCTGCAGCTAGCAGTGTTCCCCCCGTGAACTCTGTGCCGAACACCTGGTTAATCTTGACAGCAATCGCGTCAAGTATCTCCATCAGATGAACCAGGCGCGGGATCACGATCAGAGTTAGAGTCGTGCCAACACCCTTGATGATGTCCATGATGATACTGAAAAACTTCTCAATCGCCGGACCATTGTTCTTGATGAAGTCCGCCAACGCCGTCGAAGTGTCATCAATGAATTTTGTGATCGCAGTGCGGTTCCTGTCAATGATCGCGCCAATGCTATCGATCAAGTTTGAAAGGGCTGGTGAGAAGGCGTCGACAGCTTGCTTCTTGATCTGATCGTAGGTGGTGCCTAGAGCGATCAGACTGGTGGTCAACGGCCCCCCGTACATGTCGACAAGCTTCTTAAGTGCGACGCGGTCTTGCTCAGCCCGTTGCGCCAAATCGTTTTTCTTCTGTGCTTCTTCTTGCGCAGCTTGAACACGACGGACTGACGCGGCCTGGCGCGCAAAGTCTTCATTCAATGAACGAATGGCAAGACCGTACTCAGAGTATGTGATCTTACCAAGCCGCAATTGTTCACGAAGCTTGCGGAGTGATTCTCCATATTGGTTAGATTGGTTCGCAGACTGAACCGAAGCCTTACCCTGAGCTTGAGTAAGGCGGACGTTATCACTAGTCGAGTCGTTCAGTTCACGATACGCCCTAGTCGTCGAAGCCGCAAACTTGGCAACCCCTGCAACCGCACCAACAACGACTGCTCCAATGGCCGCGACGCCAGCGGCAAACCCAGCAACGGCTGAGATCGAAGAAGTTGCAGCGATCTTTAACTCACCCATCCCTTGAGCGATTTCTCCCAACCGCTCAGCCGTCAATGCACTGGGTGGCTCAATTGACCCGAGTGCATTGGAAATCGTCTTGGAGCCGGAGGCAATGAGTGCCCCCGCCTTTCTAGCCGCGTCACCTAACCGATCAAACGCGGAGACGCCGTCGTCTGCCATCTTGTTCAGATCGTCGGACGATTGCTGAGTACCCTCGATCTTGATCTGCGAAACTAGATCTTCGTCATTTTCAGCCATTGCGGAAAGCCTCTTTGTAGTAGCCACCTAGCTTGCGACTCACAGCTTTTGCGATATCGCGCAGGTGCCACTTCTTCGGAATAGTGACGCTCTCTTTACCAAAATACTTCGCTTCGGCTTTTCCACCGCCGGTATTGGTCATCAGCAACGGAGCCTTGCCCGGACGATCAACACGAAACAGGGGGGCTGGGTAATCGCGTGCCATGACTCCTTGCGCATCACTCGCGAACGATAGGGGGATCCACAACAGCGGTCGCCCCTTAATGACGCGGCCTTCCTCGAACACGACCCAATAACGAACTGAGTGTGTCACACGGATATTGAGATCAGAACGACTCTGGTACGAAAGCTTTGCCCGAAACCCATCCTGCCAACGATCAGAGCCGAAGTTACCCCCGGCCCTGATATCAGCACGCCCCTCGACTTCGATCTCCTCGCATCCACGTCGAGCCGCTGACTGGATCGCAAGTATCCGGCGCTCATCATAAACAGTGATGCGCTCCTTGAACCTCCGACCTAATTTGCGGCCATCAGTGTATTTGACCGTGATCACTCAAGCCCCCTGCTCTGCCAATCGCTTGCTGAAGTCCTTGAAGGTCCTGCCCTCAGCATGCGCGGCCGCACGATAGATACTGAGCAATACCGAGTCACGTCGATGCTCCTCGCGGTCTATCAATTCGACCCATGCGCTCAACTGCTTTGGGGTGCTTCGCCAGCAGTCTGCTTCTGATCGTCCCGCGGCGACGCAACGTTGGATGGCTCGGGCGACGTCATAGCCGGAGCCCATCCACGCGCGCCGGACTGGTTTACGAGCGCCGCGACCCCGTCGAGAAAAGACTTTAGCGTCTGTGGGAAAGTTTGTTTCACGATCGCTTCAAGAACGGTGAATTGCTCACCGATCGCAAGCCCGCGGGCAACGGCAATGAATTTGTCGTTAAGCGGGTCACCGCAAGTACCTGCCGCAATCATGAGCGCGACGGCTTCCGGCATTCGTGAGATAAGCGATGTGATGATCTCAGCATCAGTGTTGCCCGTGAGCAATCTGCGAACCTCGGGGAACACAGACAGGATGGTGCCGATATGATCCGCTGTCAGCCCGGTCACTTCAACGTCTTGACCGCGAAGGGGAACAGTGGTTTTTGAATTTGCGATATCGATTAGACTAACCATGACGGTTGTTTCTCTCTGTTACATGAGCGACGGGATGTCGCGGTCTCCTGCATTAAAACCCGGCCTTATGAGACCGCGGTAACGTTCGTGAACTTCGCGAGACCAAACTTGCCGACGTTCGGACCCGACGGCGCAACAAGCACGTCTCCCTCGACCTCCATCTCATTCCACTCGTCGGAGATCATTTCCAGATCGCCAGTCGGGTTGAACGAGACTTGATACAGATCGATGGTGACTTTCGGACCGACGTCATTGGTGCCGACGAACCGCAGTTCTCCAGTGACTGACGTCGACGCGAAGATCTCGACCTCGGGGCCGCCGATGGCAGCTTCGTCGAGAGTGCCCAACACCATGATGGCGAGGTTGTAGGCGGTGAACTCCTCCATGACCAGAGTGACAGTACCTTTCTGCTCGAGGGTAATCACCAAGTCTTTCTTCTTGGTGCCTTCCCGCGAACTGAAATGCTCCAGTGTCTCGACCTCGGGTGTGAATGTGAACGAGGTCACGTTACCAAGATCGCGGAACTCCGCGTCTCCGGTCTTCTTGAACGATACGATCCCTTTGCCGACCTGCAAGTTGCCGACGTTCGGGGATTCCATTGTGGGTTCAGCCATAGTATTTCTCTCTCCTTATGCGGTGGGGTAGAACGTATAGGTGTACGCGAAGTCCAGTCTCATTTGGCCGGTGAGCGCAGACCCGGACTTCAAGTCGGTCACGCATCCGTTATAAACCATACCACCATTCGACCCCAGCAGGGTCGCCAATGCCGTGTCCTCTGCGATCGCAGCGACCAAAGCAATTCGTTTCGCATTCAAGTCCTGCCCGACTTCAACGTTGGTCGGACGCTTCTCCACAAGCAGGACGTACAGTTCGGGCCGCATGATCATGATCTGCGGCGTCAACATGCTCGCGCGGCCACTGCGGCGGTTATTGTGAACAAGCTTTGGTGACTCGTCTCCGTCGAGCAACACGCAAGCAGGTCGTTGTTCGTTTTGGCGCAGACCACGATTGCGCACAGATGACGCAAACCCGAGACCCGGAGTCAATATGATCGCGGAGATGCGTTCGAGTATCGCCTCGCGGCGATCAGGAGTTGCGGCTGGCATTTTATTTGATCCCCTTGAACAGATCTTCAAAAGCATTCGTCGAGGGCTTTGGTTTGGTGACTCCTCGACCCCATTTTGATTGCAGAGTTCGACGCACTGACGATTGCGGTGTTACCTTGCGCTTGTTCACGGGAGCTGGCACGACCGCAGGTGCAGGCGTCGGGTTTGTTGTGACGTGCGGTACTGGCACTCCAACGAATGGCACCGGCGTACGCTCAACATTGACACGTTCGCTTGTGTCAACGCGATCGCTCTGCTTCGGTTCTTCGACGCGCTCCAACCGCACGACATAAGGCATCTGTCTAGCAAGATAAGTTAGTCCCGCCGCGATCGACACAAGCAACGTTGCCGAGATCAACACCCATATGAAACGAGGAACGGTCAATGAGTCAGTGTCCACAAAGGTCCGGGAGGCTTTGCTGGTGGTCTAGTGTTTATGAAGAACGTCCCGGTCAGCGACTGATCCTCGTTCTGTTGAGACTCATTGAATTCTCCTATGAATTCCTGGTCAGTCAAATTGAACAATTGAGCACCGAACCCATGGTCGTTCAGATGATCACCAGGAGCCATGGTCCAGGAAAGACTCATCGTCCATCTATAGCTAGACGCTAATCTTGTTTCAAACTTGTTGACCAAGTACTTCGCGATATTAACATCATCCGCTAAGCGATTAAATACTATCGAAGCTCCGTTGAACTGCTCTGGCGGCTGGAACAACTCAACTAGCGGGTCAGACGTGATGTTTATCGACTGCCCCGTATCCATATCTGTGACAATCATCGACCCACTGGCGGGAGCGATTATGCTACCGCCCGTGAAGACGAGAGCACCGACATTGCAAGTGAGTTGGTATTTCTTCCCGAACCTCACCAACATCATCTTGCGAAACGCGCCTTGATTGAAACCAGCCATGCTAGACTGTCCGAGTGTACATGCACGACAGATCAAAAGCGATCCAGGTGCCATCAGGGTGGCCACCCGCAGGGGGCATCAGAATTTTGTATTCACGACCCGCGAACTGTATCACGTCCTGTTCGTGATCCGGATAGTCTGCGGGTGCAACGTTCAAGGCCGACACCCAAAACCGAACTGCTCCATCAAGGAACAGGCCACGTTCTTTTGGCGCGTAGTCTGCCATCGCCATCGTCATGGTGCGAGGAGTTACTCCCCTGACCAGGACTCCGTTGTTCACACCCCCACCCCATCGCGCAATATGCGCATGCCAGACTTTGCGGGATCGATTGAAGTCGGGCATTACACGATCACCACGGCTGGTTTGTTGAGGCGCAGGAGTCGCAAGAAGCGTCTCCCGAATTCTGTGTTACCGTAAAGCTCGGAGTCGTTCAACGAACCACCATCGTCGGCAGCCGCGTAACTGATCGACATCCCGCCAAACGACTCAGAGGCGACAGCGTTGGATACGCCAGTACCCACGTCGACGTCATCCCCCGCTTCACTCTCCTCATTGGCAAGGAGATGTGCTGTCAGGTATAAAATGGCGGGAGCATAGTCGCGCTCCAGCCAATCGGTGTCTACAGTGCCCGCCGCTTCCGTGATCAGGGCTTCGATAACCGCTTGTGATCGATCAGCGAAAACTGGGAACCGCGCGATAAAATCGGCGTATGTGGGTATGACGTGTGCCATGGGGTCCTTTCATCGTTTTTGAACGCGTTTTGCTCGTCGCACGGAGCGCGCTACAGCGGTTTTGGGGGCAATCGGGGGCCGATGTACGTCGAGGGGTCCCGAACCGCTTACAGGCGCTCCCTGGCACGCCCCTTTGGGGGGGTTATCGTTTCCCGTTTCGCCTTCACGCGTTTGGTTTTGAGCACTTCGCGCTCGATCGCAGGCTTAGTTGCAGGCACCGGATCGATAGGCTTCTCCCCAATGGCGGCAAGGAGGGCTGCATCCGATCGATCGGCAAGGGGCGCGTTCGACCCTGGTAAGTTTTTTTCAGGCTTGCGCGGGGGATCGTTGCGCGTGTCTTCATCACCCTCTTCTTTGATCGGGACACGCGGGGGTGGCGGCTGCACTCCTGCGAAAATTTGCGATACGAGTTCACGTGCGAGGTCGCGCAACGCAACTCTGATCATGTCGCGGTTCGGTCGTAGCTTAACATTCTCCTTACCGATCACTTCGACCGCACGCTGCAGTAGTTCGTCATAGGGTTCAGTGTCGACTGCTTCCAACACCCCCATGATCAGGGACAGGTGTGCAGGCATCTCCGCATCCGCGGGCACCAGCATCAAGGTGTCGGTCGCGAGACCCTTGCGGATCATGTCATAGTGCACTTTGTGCATGTCGCACTCTCGGATCTTTCCAATGCCGACGGAGATCGGCATGTTCATCACGTCATGGACGACTCGTGTGTTGTCACCGAAGTTCATAAGGATTGCGCGCATTGGTGTTCTCCTGCGGGCTGGCGGTCCGCGTTGAATTGTTGAACGAAGAATGCCCGCAGGAGTTACCCCCTGCGGGCTTGGGTCTTACGACAGTTCGTCGCTGGTCAGAATGCCGTCGACATAACGAACGGCCTTGGGGCGACGAATTTCGACGCCGGCGATACGGAAGATACCGGGGATGTCGAATACCAGCGGTCCGGTCTGCCACACGGGCAGGAACCGATGGGTCATCGGGATGTGCATCTTGATCACGTCGGGTGCCCGACGATAAGCAATCATGCGACCCGAACCATTCTGGCCAGCCGTCTCGAGGCCGCGAACGCCGCGGATCGTGAGGGGTCGACCAGTAATGTCGGTATAGACGTTGTTCAGTTTGAGGAACTGAGCAACGGTCATGGTGGTGTCCGGAATGCGCTTCGTCGCAATGAGAGTCATTGCGGCAATGGGCAACAGGATCGTGTCCGCCATTTCCACGGTCAAGGTCTCGACGTACAGGCCGGTAAGGGCATTGTTGACGTCGGCCAGGATCGCGTCGGCGGTCTTGAGGTTCCACACTGTGTGGCCGGTTTCGATGCCAGCCAGCACCGAGGTGATGCCCGGGTAATTGATGATGCCGTACATGCTCTTCTCGGCTTTACCGCGAAGCGCCGCATCATCCACAAACTCCTCGTATGCACGCACGGCCGCAGCCGCACGATCAGACGACAGGTTGGTGCCGGGGATCATCATCGCCTGACCCAGTTCTTCGAGGGTCCAACGATAACCAATGTCGGCCATCTCGATGCCGACTTCGTTCTTGGTACGCTCGATATCCGCAACGTGGATATCCTTCGCGTAGTGATGGAACCACCCGGCGCGACCTACCTTGTCGGACGAGTAGTACGTCACGGACTTGGCCCATTCGTTCGCGGAGGTGTCCACGGGAATGAGGGCCGGGTACTGGATGTCGGGATACTGCGTCTCGACAACCTGCTGCTCGATGTAAGACGTCTGGGATACTGCAAACCCCAGAGCCTGTTGAGCGTCTACCATGCGCATAGTTAAATTTCTCCTTGCCCCGCTCGGGGGACTTGTCGTATGGGGTTAACCCGTCTTGTCAGACGAGCGGGGTTTAGAACAGGGAGACGATCGCGCGGCCACCAATGCCGCAGGAGGTCTTCCATTTCGCGCCGATGATCGGACCGATGCCACCGGTGATGGTGAACACACCGGTCGCCTGGATGTAATGGACAGGATCCGTGACGTCGACGGCAACCGCCGGCTCGACCCAGATGTCACCCTTTTCCAAAACGCCCATGCTGTTCGGCGGCAGATAGGCATCGATGACCGCGAGGTCGCCACGCAATGTGACGTCACGGATCGAGATACCGCGGAAGCCAGCAAGGACACCGCCGAGTACGATGCCCTGATCCGACAAGGCACCAATGGAAACAGCACGGCCGAACGGAATGCCCGGGGACGCGGTCTCGCAGATGCCAGTCGCGGTACGAGCGTTGTCCATGTTACCGGCAATGACGCCGGGCATCGGAGGTGCGATACGCTCGCTATAGGTCGTTTGAGTCGTCATGATTGATCAAATCCTTCTGTTGATCAGGTGAGAGTTTGCAGTGTGTTCAATGCGCATAGCGCTGACTGTTGAAACTTGAAGGGGGCCGCGTCGAGCGGCCGCCCTTGTAGGTTTTGGTTAGGCGGAAGCGGCGGGGCCCTTCCAGGCTTCCTGCAGTGCCTTGTCGCGCTTGGTATACAGCGCATCATTCTGCATCTGCACAGTACCAGCCGGCGCCGAGAACGCGCGCGCCGTATCCATCACACCCGAGACCGTACCATCGATCGCCTTGACGTCTGCAGTCAAGGTATCGAAGCTGATCTTGACCTGATCCTCGGACCAGGCTTTCGCCTGCTCGCCGAGCTTGAGGTCAACGACCTGCTTGCGGATCTCGTGATCGGTCTTGCCGTCCACCATCAGTTTGTCGCCGAGGAGTGCGCGGGCCTTGCCTGCAGTGACCGCACGATCCTTCACAAGACCGTCCAGCTTCGCAGGGGTCATGACGTTGTCCGCCACCTGAGTCTTGAGTGTCGCGATCTCCGCATCCTTGGTCGTGATGACCGTGGCGTGCGAGGCGATCGCAGCATCGAGAGCGTCCTTCTTCTTTTTGACTTCCTCCTCGGCTTCCTCCTTCTTCTTCTTTTCGAAGTTGAAGGCATCGGTTGCCGACGTCAGCGCCTTTTGAATGATCTGCGCCGCCTGGTCGTTCATCACCTCGACGGACACGCCGTCAACAGTAATCATCTTAGTCATAGTCTCTCTCTCCTTGTTGCCGTCCTCGACGGCGGTGGTGTCATCGATAAGCGACAGCATCGAGTCAACGGCCGCGAGTATGTCTCCGTCACCCTTTGCAATCGCGTCGGCCTTACAAGCCCGCAGGCTCATAAGGTGTACCTTCCCGCTCAACATGAACGGGTACTGCTTCTTACTCGCGTCTGCGAGATACCCGTTGACTCCTGCGAGTGACTCGCTCTTGTCAACGTCTCCTTTGATGATAGCCCGCAGGCCATCGATAAATGCGGACTGAGTCGGCGCAACGCCGGTACCGTCACCAACCCGCAAATCTTTTCCACCACGTGCAGCCTTGACCAGCGCGACGTGGTTGGCGCGAATGTCCTTTTGGAAGCCGTCATAAGACTGGCCCTCGAACTCCCCCGCGGTCCAATCGATATCGCAGGTGTAGCCGACCGACAGCTCGACCTTGCCACCCTTGAACTTCCCGATGGTGGCCGCGTCCATCATGCACATGGGCACCCGAATGAACTGACCGTCTCGTGCGACCTCGCCCCCGAGTTGGCCTTTGGCGTAATCTTTCCAGTTCTCCGCAGTCACATTGACAGGTGGGTGGTCGTCGGTGACGGGGCGATGCCCGAACGAATGCAGGGAGTCCGCATTGAACACCTCGTCCGCGGAACGATAGATCCGCACGATATCGAGTTCGGGTTTGCCGACCTCCTTGCCCCGATACAATTGAATGCCCGTGCGCGCGACGCGCGGGGCCGCGGTCATGTAACCGTCTTCCGTGTAGCGAACCTTGGCGCCATCATCGATGGCAAACCGATCGGTCAATGCGAATTGCGACATGTCACGTTCTCCAGTAGCGGTCTATCCACGGGGTATAGAACCGGGCTTGAGGGGACCACGGTTTCAAACTGCCGTGGAAGAAAATAATTTTAGTCTCCCGTTTCAGTACGCCTTGAATGCGGTTCTGCAACGGGTAGGACGATACTTCAGGCCAATGCAACGGCACCGACCCTGCTTTGTCGACAAGCTTGTAAGACAACCAAGCTTGATCCGAACCATTGTAGCCTGCGGCTTGCGCTTCCTTCGGTGACGTCGCGGGATCGAACTCCGTCCATATCTCCGACAGGTCACCCGCATTGAACATTTGCAGTGAGCCGTTGAACACTGGGCGATCGCCCAAACCTCTCAAGCCCCACCCGACGAACCGACCTTCGGTCTTGACGAGTCTGCGGATGTCTCCCGTGATCAGGGTATCCAAATCGATACCCATGACGCGATCACCCTTCTCGATGCCGATCGCCTCTTGCGTCGTGCGATCGTACAGCTTGAGCCTGCGG